>ENA-OQDE01000841-OQDE01000841.1-human-gut-metagenome-genome-assembly--contig:-NODE-841-length-15015-cov-3.645688_pt1 | contig 15015 bp, 12 predicted proteins | sample MGYA00242768_ERZ504595 | MGnify/ENA primary metagenome ERZ504595 (study PRJEB26092, sample SAMD00036307) | human gut metagenome | host: Homo sapiens | study: EMG produced TPA metagenomics assembly of...
CGATTTTATTCAAAGACTTTTTGCGTCCTCTCTCTTTCCCGATCACCTGCAGTTTTCCCTCGTTGTCCATATGAATGATCGGCTTGATCTGTACCATACTGCCAAGCACTGCTGTCGCCTTGGAAATTCTGCCGCCTCGATGCAGGTGATGCAGATCGTCCACTGTCACATCATGACAGATATGCAGCTTATTCTCTTCCACCCACTGTACGACCTCTTCCATTGTCTTGCCTGCTTCTTTTAACTGCAGCGCCTTATGTAACAGAAGACCTTCTCCCATACAGGCACAAAGCGTATCCACCGCTACGATCTTCTGCTTTGGATATTCCTCACTCAGCTCCTCTGCAGCCATCCTCATACTGTTGGCAGTTCCGCTTAATCCAGATGAAAAACTCAGATGCAGCACATCTTTTCCTTCTTTTACAAACGGCTCCAGCATTGCCTTTGCTTCTTCCGGATTAACCTGGGAAGTCACCGACATCTTGCCTTCTCTGAGCTTGTTAAAAAACTCTTTTGCTGTCAGATCTTCCATATCTGTATACGTCTGCCCATCCATTGTATATTTCAGAGGAATCACCGGAACGCCTCGTTCCTTTAACCATTCCTTTGGCATATCCACTGTACTGTTCACTGTAATTATATAGTCCCGCATTTCCTTCATTCCTCCTGTTGTCTGATTTCCTTAATCATATCATTTTTTGGAACATTTCGCAAAATTTTTTTCATTTTTCGTCTGTATTTTAAAGCAGATCAAAGGTTCCTTTCCGGACATCTGGTCTGCTTTTTCCACTAATTCAACTTGATATTCAAATAATTTCTTCCCGACAATGTCTTATTACATGCCAAAAAGCATAAGATCAGCAGGCATCCGACCAGAAAACCAACCCAATCAAACAATGCCGTCAGTACCAGAAGCATCAGACGCATAAATTTCAGCGCATATCCCATCTCAAAATTGGGCTGCGTATAATTGGCTACTGCCACAAACGCCATATACAGCATCACTTCTGAATTGAACCATCCGGACTGTACCGCAAATTCTCCCAGCACCAGACCGGCGATCACACTGAGCGGCGTACTGAGCATACTGGGCGTGTTCAGCGCTGCGAGACGCAGACCGTCAATCGAAAGTTCCAGGATCAGAAACTGCAGCACAAGCGGAACATTGATCACATCCCGCACAGCCGTAAATTCAAACATACTGGGGATCCAGGACGGATTCATCATAAACAGCAGATATACCGGTGTCATAAACACGGTTAAAATTGTGATGATCAGCCTTGTGATCTTTAAATACATCCCTGTCACCGTAGGAAATAGTAATCATTTGCCTCCTCGATCATATCCAGAATGGAAGTCGGAAGGATCATGGCAGATGGGGAATTGTCCACCAGGATCACCACTTTTCCCTCCAACAGGCATGCCACTGCCGTGTCCGGCCGCTCGGTAAACTTGAATTTTGGAAACGGATTGAACCATTTTCGCTTAAACATTGCTTCTGCAAGTGTCTGCTGGTTCATCTTCAGATCATCAATCTGCAGTTCTTCGATCCGTGACTTTACATTTGCAAGAAGTTCCTGATCCACCCGATCCGCCAGATAACAGATGGCAATATCCGTACGGGAGGTCTGCCCGGCTTCTGTCATCTCCATGATCAGATGCTCATCCCGGATCCGTCTGCGCATCAGCGCCGTATTAAAAACGATGGTCTCTACAAACCCGTCTCTGGATCCCCGAAGAGACTTATCCTTATCCGGCTCCTCCACACTTCTGGCAGGATACGTTCTGGTATCGATGGCAATGCACGATGCATATCCCTCAATAAACAGACAGCTTACCCCGGAGAGCACATTCCGAAGTACCTGGTCAAAATCAGACAGAACGTCCACCTCGATGTACGGCACATGGGTTTGCGAAAATGCCGCCGCATCCTCCGGCATATCTTCTTTTGTCACTCCCATAAACGAATCCAGCAGTTTCAGCATCGCTTCATCTTTCACAAAGCCGTCAACAAAATAAAGGATCGCCCGTCTTTCTCCAATTTCTATCTCCCGCCGGATCAGGTCAAAACTTTTCCCGATCGGCAGTGTGCGATCCATATACTCTATATTCTCCCGGAATGAATCGCTGATCTGTTTTGTATTTTTAATCACCATAGAATATCTGTCCTTTCCTGCCCGGACTGTATGCCCACACAGTCTCTGCAATTTGCATGTTATTCTATGGTCAGTTTGCCCCGTTTGGTCTATTTATTCAAAAAGCCCGCTTTTTCCATCTTTCGGATCACCTGCTGCTGTCTTTGCCATGCCAAATCCGGATTGATCAGCGGATTGTATGCACTCGGTGCATTCGGAATCCCGGCCAGCATTGTACATTCATCAAAATTCATTTCCATTGGTTCCTTCCCGAAATATCCACGGCAGGCTTCCGCCACAGAGTTATAACCGTTTCCGAAATAAATGGAATTTAAATACAGCTCCAATATCGTATCCTTATCATAGACCTTTTCAATCTCAAATGCCATAAACATCTCTGCCACTTTCCGACTGATCTTTTTATCCTGTGTAAAAAACTGATTTTTCGCAAGCTGCTGCGTGATCGTACTGCCGCCTTCCACATAGCTCCTGCCAGGATGTCGTGGTACAATGCCCTGCAGATTGCAATGGGGTCGATCCCCGGATGCCTGTAAAAACGCTTGTCTTCCACTGCCAGTACGGCATCGATATAATCTTCGGGCAGCTGTTCCAGTGTTGCATAGTCTTCTTTTGTCTGTATCTGTGCTCCCATTTCCTGTACGCTCATTTTATCCAGGGCATCCTGACAGTCTTCATATCCACGCCATAGCATGAACACACCAACGCAAAACAGACATAAAAAATGAAAGAACACAGTCTCTTGATCCATTTCATACTGTAACCATCCTTTTTCTGAAGTAACTCCTGGTTTCTAAGTCCAGTATATAAAATTGAACTGTATTCTTCCATAATATTTTCTTACAATTTTCTTAAAATTACTTACATTTGTGTAAGATTCGATGTTTTTTATTTGGTAGTACTTCCAAAACCGCCATTTCTCACATCTGTCACATCGTCATCCAGCGTGATTCCATATTCCACAAAGATTCCCTGCATAAAGCCTTCTCCCTGTGCGATATCAATGGTCTTCTCTTCATTTGTATCGTTGGTGATCTTGGAAAACATATGACCTTCATTGTCTGAATAAAATAGTCGCTGTCGATGATCCCCACTGTATTATTCAGCTGCAGACGGTACTTAAAGCCAAGTCCGCTTCTCGGATAACACTTTAAGACCCATTCCGGTTCCATCTCCACCCGGATCCCGGTCGGAATCTTGATTGTCTCGCCCGGCGCCAGGATCAGACGCACCGGTGCAAAGAAATCGTATCCTGCAGATCCTGCGGTTGCTCTTCTCGGCAGTTTGATATTTTCGTAAATCTCTTCAATATTTGCTTCTTCATCCAGTCCAAACGTATCGATCCAGTCTTTCTTAAACTGCTCCAGACTTACTTTGTGAAATTTTGCGATTCTTTTCATTGTCTCTTCCTTTTCTGTTCGGTTTTATACGTCATGCAGCACGATCTTTCCTGTATTCAGACTGTTTTGTACATCGATCACTTTCTGATTCGCGCTTCCTTTCCAGTGCAGCTTTGTATCTTTTTGTGCCGCCTCAAACTTGCCGTCTACGATCACATCCAGATAAGAAACGATCTCTTCATCCTGGATCTGACTCCACTCATATCCGGTGTACAGCCACTGGGTCTTTTCCGGAAATTTCTGCCGGATTTCTTTGGCCAGCTCTGTGATTTCTTTTCTGTTTCCCGGAAACAGAGGATCTCCTCCACTGTAGGTGATCCCGCTGATATAGCTTTTTTCCAGCTGCTCAAACAGCTCTTTTTTTGCCTCTTCTTCAAACAGAAGTCCTCCATCCGGATCCCAGGTCACCGGATTCTGACATTCTTTACATCCGTGAGCGCATCCTGCCACCCACAATACTACCCGCAGTCCGTCTCCGTTTAGCATATCATCTTTTGTAATATTGTGATACCGCATGTTACATACTCTTCCTTTCTGCGATCTCTGCCATCTTGCATCATTCAGCCGTGTATCTCCTTTGACTCTGGAATAAGAAAGATATCCGTTCATTCTCTCGATCTTTGTCAGATTGGTGCTTCCGCACACCGGACACACATCCATATCCAGTTCCTCATGCCCGCAGTCGTCACAGTAAGACAAGGAGAGGTTTACTCCTTCATAATATCCTTTTGCCATGGCGCGTCTTACCAGAGATTTAATCGCTTCTACATTGTAACTGATCGGATATTTGACATACTGGATCTTTCCTCCGTTGCTCAGATTCCAGAACCGGCCTTCCAAATCCTGTTTCTCGATCGGCGTAATATCCTCCGTCACATGGCAGTGAAAACTGTTGCTTACATATTCTCTGTCTGAAACGTTCTCAATAATTCCGTATTTTTTACGGAACTGCTGTACCTGAACTCCACACAGATTTTCCGCAGGCGTTCCATAGATGGCATACAGGTGTCCGTCTTCATTCTTGAACTCTTCTACACGCTTGTTGATATATTCCAGTGTCTCCAGAGCAAAGGCGCCATCCTCTGCAAGAGATTTTTTATTATGCAGCTGCTGCAGCTCATTGAGCGCTGTGATTCCAAAGGAAGCCGTCGCAGACTTCAGAAGCGGCTTGATCTTGTCATAGAGCCCCAGATTTCCGCCGTAGAAACCGCCCTCGCAGTATGCCAGCGGATTGGTCGATGCTTTCATCTCTCCCAGATAATCATAGGTTCTCTGATGCAGCTTGCGGATCAGATTCAGATAGTAATCCAGCACCTCAAAGAACGGCTTTCCTTCCTGCTGCGCTTTTGCATAGATCATCGGAAGATGCAGACTGATGGCTCCAATATTGAATCTTCCCACAAATACCGGTGTATCTTTTTCATCAGCCGGCTTCATGCCGCCTCTTTCATACCATGGAGAAAGGAATGCGCGGCATCCCATCGGACTGATGACTTTTCCATATTTTTTATAAATACTCGGAACATATCCGTCCCCTGTCAGGCTCAGCCAATCCGGATACATGGTCTTTCTGGAACACTCGATTCCCGCTTCGAACACATCTTCCAGCGGTTTTCCAGGACCATGCAGGTTCTCGTCGTACAAAAATACGATTTTCGGGAACAGCACCGGTTTTTTGTGTCCGTCTTTTCCCTGTCCGTTCTTTCTCACTTCCAGCATCTTGATCGTTGCCAGCTTTCCATAAATGCTGGTACGGGTTCCGGCTGTCACTGTAATAAACGGATAGTCTCCGCGGCTGGAGGATACGGAATTGAACTTATATTCCCATCCCTGGAATCCCTGCTCCATCTCCTTTTCCAGATCTGCCCATGCCACTTTCTGCACGGTCTCTTCATCCAGACCCAGCCCTCTGTACTTTTCGATCAGCTTTTTATGAGATTTTTCTGCATACGGTTCTAAAATCTCGTCCACGCTTGGCACGGTAAAACCGCCATACTGCTGGCTGGCTGCGCTTAATACGATGTCCCCGATCACATCAAACGCCGTATCCAGTGTCTTCGGCTCGTTGTACCAGAGATTCCCCATCTCAAATCCGCCGCTTAATACATTCTTCACATCAAAAAGACAGCAGTTCATTGTATCTCTTCTTGCAGACATGTCATGAATGTAAATATATCCTTCCCGGATCGCCTGGATCTCTTCCACTGTCAAAAAGAATTTTTTATAAAGCTCTTTATTCAGTTCGTTGAAGATCAGACTGCGCTTTGTGGATACCAGCGCACTGTCAGTGTTGCTGTTTTCTTTATCCCCGATATACATGATGGACTGGCTCTTTTTATATACTTCATCCAGCATCTGTACAAAGTCCTGTTTGTAATTACGATAATCACGATAACTTTTTGCCACCACCGGATTTACCTTTTCCAGGGCTCCCTCTACCACATTATGCATCTCTGCAATCGGGACGTCCTGAATTCCCAATGTCTGTACCTTTTCTTCTACGAAACGACAGATATAGTCCAACTCCTCATCTGTGAATTTAATGAGTGCACGGTACGCAGATTTATTAACAGCCACAACTACTTTCTGCACGTTAAAATCTTCCTTTGTCCCGTCTTTCTTGATGACTCTGATCATACAACTTCTGCTCCCTTCGCTTTTGTTTTATCTATATTTAGTGTTTTCATCACACAGGATAAACTATATCATGTGTCAGCAACGAATATGTTATCACTTTGAGCAGTCAGAGTCAATACGGAAACTTTCACAAAAAGTCTCTCATTTACCAGAGCATTTCCTCTGTAATTTCCTTGACAGCAAATGCACCGCACATTGCCATGGTATCTCTTAATTCACCACCTGTTTTTGCAGTATATGCACTCACACCCTGCACTCCCGCACCATATGCCGCGGTCACGAACGGACGGGCGATCAGTGCCGCATCCGCGCCCATTGCCAGTGCTTTAAAGACATCCGTTCCTGTCCGGATCCCGCCGTCCACAAAAATCTTCATCCGGCCATCCACTGCCTTCACAATATCCGGCAGAACTTCGGCTGTAGACGGACATTGATCCAGTACTCTTCCTCCGTGGTTAGACACCACAATCGCCTGTGCACCGGCCTCGAGAGCCTTTTTCGCCCCTCTGACCGTCATGATTCCTTTTAGAATAAATGGAATTTCAGCAATTTTCACAATTTCTTTTAACTCTTCCACGGATTTGCTTCCCGCCGGCGGATTCAGATTCTGAAGAAACGGAAGCCCGGCCGCATCAATATCCATTGCAACAGCAAAAGCCCCTGACCGTTTGACCAGTTCCATTTTGTCACGAATCGTATCCATATCCCACGGTTTTACAGTCGGGATTCCCAGACCTCCCAGTTTTTGTACTGCCGCTGTGGCTTCCTGCATTACCCGTGCATCTGACCCGTCACCTGTAAATGCCGCAATTTCTCCTTCCATACATCCTGCCAGTAAAATTTCATTATATTCCTGATCCGTATATTTCTCCCCGTAATGCAGCTTCACAGCACCTACCGGTCCTGCAAAAAACGGGTAGGAAAACTCCTTTCCAAACAGAGTCACTGTCGTATCAGCCGGCTTCTTTTCACAGATCGTATCCATATTGATACGGATCTCCTGCCATTTCTGAAAATTTCGGACCGCCACATCTCCGATTCCTTTCGCTCCAGGTCCCGGCATTGTGTTTTTGCACGCTCTGCCGTTACAGACTGCACACGCTTTACAGTACGGTCCGATACATGTCCTTGCCTGTTCGATCACTTTCTGATAGTCCATACTCGTCTCCTCCTCTTTTTTCTAAAACATCCCCGATTTCTCAAGCACTTCAAGAACTTCCCCGATCACGGGCAGATCAACTACCAGCGCCATTCTGATATACCCTTCTCCCGCGCTTCCAAACGCACTTCCAGGCGTTACCAGAAGTCCGGTCTTTTCCACAAGCTGCATACAGAAATCAAAGGACGACGCATAGCCTTTCGGAATCTTTGCCCACACAAACATTGTCCCCTGACTGTCCGGTACATTCCACCCGATCCTTCGCAGACCGCCGCACAGCGCACAGTTTCTTTTTGCATACTCCTGCCTCTGCTTTTCGATGAAATCGTCCGGCCCCGTAAGCGCCGCGATCGCAGCCTTCTGAATCGGCAGAAAGATGCCATAATCAATCTGAGAACGCAGCGTTTTAAACTTCTCTACAATCGCTTTATTTCCCACCACAAATGAGATTCTGGCACCCGTGAGATTATAGGACTTGGACAACGAATAAAACTCTACCCCTACCTCTTTTGCACCGTCAAAGGATAAAAAGGACCGCCCCTGTTCTCTTGTAAAAATAATATCCGAATATGCATTGTCATGGATGATCACAATATGATGCTCCTTTGCAAATGCGATCAGTTCTTCATAAAAATGATCCGGAGCACAGACACAGACCGGATTCAACGGATAAGAGACTACCATATATTTGGTTCTCTCCAAAACCTCTCCCGGGATATTTTTCAGATCCGGCAGATATCCGTTCTCCTCGCGGATTTCATAATATTCCACATTCGCACCTGCCATGATTCCGCTCATTTCAAACAGCGGATATCCCGGATTCGGAACCAGAATGGTATCCCCGGGATCACACAATGCCATTCCGATATGCGCCATTCCCTCCTGAGATCCATAAACTGACATAATCTCATCTGTCTGAATCTCCACTCCAAACCGATGCGCATACCGGTATTGGACTGCCTCTAAAAGCTCCGGCAGATCTGCCAGTGCATATTTATAGTTCTCCGGATCTTTGCACGCTTCTGTAAGTGCCTCCATCACATGCGGTGCCGGTGCAAAATCCGGTGTTCCCACTGACAGATTGAACACCCGTTTTCCTGCCTGAATCATCTCTTCCTTCTTGTCATTCAGCGCGGTAAAAATTCCCGGCTGAAACTGATTTACCATCGCTGAAAACTGCAGCTCTCTCATCCTGTTTCCTCCCTGTCTTACTTCTCCTCTAATTCTCTGATTCTTCTTGCACGTCTTCTTCTCTGTGCTTCCCGGCGCTTCCTTCTCTGCTTTTTCCGATATGCCACATAAGAGATTCTTGCTCCCACAAGAATCACAAACACTGCAGCGAGTACAAGCAGCACCTTCAAGAACAGCGGCAGTCCCTTCTGTTCGTTCTTCTCCACTGCCGCCACCTGTTTGCACGAAACTGCCGGTGCCTGAAATCCCGGCAGATATTCTCTTTCCAAGTCTACCAGCACTTTACCGTCCTTGATCGTAAGCGGAGCTTCTTTCCCTTTTGGAACACAGTCCCATAAATCTTTTGAAATCTCTACTTTCTTTCCATCAATAGTATGCACCCCTTTGGAAAGTACTTTTTTATATTCAAACCGTTCAAATGCCTGCTCCATAATCGCGTTTCCGACCAGATGACGGAGCTCTTCCCCAGTCTGATCTGACCAGTCAGACACACCCATCACAATCTCCACCAGACGCGTGTCCCCCCGTTTTGCAGTGGACGAATAGTTAAACCCTGCTGTATCGCTGGAACCTGTCTTCAAGCCGTCTGTGCCCTCCAGACCATACTTTGCCCCTTCCAGTGAAATCTGATATGATGTAAAATGCTCCTCATACGGTGTCCCCTCTTTTACGGTGATCTGGGGATACTTTGTGTGATTTAAAATATCCGGATAGGTCTTTATCAGATAAGTACACAGCATCGCATAATCTTCCGGTGTTGTAATGTTATCTCCATCAAGCGGCTGGCTCACCGGATGATACGGCTGCAGCAGATTGTTAGTAACCCCCACACAGTTGAAGTACTTCGTATTGACCATTCCAAGCTCCTGTGCCTTTTGATTCATACGCTCCACAAACCTGTCCGGATCCGACTCCACCATATCCGCAAGCATATACGTTGCCGCCGCAGAAGACGGCACAATGATCAGATCCATCAACTCTGCAACCGTATAACTGGCTCCCGGCTGCATTTTATTGTTGCTGAGCGCATACCTGCCTGCAATATCTGTATATCTTTCATTTACCTCTGCCGTACTCTCAAGTTCCAGATTCCCGGCTTTTATCTCCTCATATGCCAGAAGAATGGTCATCAATTTTGTCATACTTGCCGGCGGCCACTGTTTCTGTGCATTTTCCTGCCATAAAATTTGTCCGGTATTGATCTCCGTAATGATCGAACCTGCAGGCTGATACCGTTCCTCAAGCTGATAGCCCCTCTCTCTTGCCACATCCAGCGCACGCTGAGCCTGTACCTCCCCGGCCGGAATCAGACATCCCAAAAGGATGGTGCATAAAAAAGCACAAATCCCCCTCACATTCCTTTTTCTCATTCTCTTCGTTCCTCTCTCTGATTCCTCCTTAAAACGGTGTCCCCTCCAGATCATACGGCGTTGTCTGATATACATAATAATTCAGCCAGTTCGTATAAATGTTATTTGCATGAGATCTCCAGATCAGTTCCGGTTTCTGATCCGGATCGTTGTCCGGATAATAATTCACCGGCATCTGAATATCCAGACCTTTGCTCAAATCCCTCTTATATTCCGCATCCAATGTCATTCTGTCATATTCCGGATGTCCCATCACAAAAATCTGACGACCTTCCTCTGCCATACAGAGGAAAAGCCCCGCCTCTTTGGAATCTGCCAGTATCGTCAGTCTCTCATCTGCCTCCACCTGTTCCAACGGAATCTCCGTATGCCGGGAATGAGGCGCATAAAACGCATCATCAAATCCACGCACAAGCGGGATTCTTCTGTTTCTCACATGATGCTTAAATACACCGAACATTTTCTCTGGAAGCTGTGTCTTATCAATCCCATAGTGATAATAAATCCCCGCCTGTGCACCCCAGCACAAATGCAGCGTGGAAGTCACATGCGTCTTCGTCCACTCCATGATCTCTTTCAACTCATCCCAGTAATCCACATCTTCAAACGGAATCTGTTCCACCGGAGCTCCTGTAATGATAAATCCATCAAACTTCTGCTCCTTGATCTCTTCAAAAGACTGATAAAACTTATGCAGATGGCTGGTGGATGTATTTTTCGATACATGTCCTGATACACGGACAAACACAACATCCACTTGAAGTGGTGTGTTCGAGAGAGACCGCAGGATCTGCAGCTCTGTATCCTCCTTTAACGGCATCAGATTTAAAAGCCCGATCTTGATCGGACGGATATCCTGATGCGCTGCCCGGTATTCGTCCATTACAAATATATTTTCATGCTCCAGTATCTCTTTTACCGGAAGGTCGTTCTGTACACGTATTGGCATAATTTATTCCCCTTTTTCTTCTTTCTTTTCTGTCGCCTCATCAGCTCTTGCATACTCGCCTTCATTATTTACATAACCGAACTGGTCGTACGCACCGGTATCTGTAGGCAGCGTATGATTTTCCAGCTGATGGTTCACCAGCATTTTTACAATATAATAGATGACTGCAAATGTAGGAACTCCCAAAATCATTCCCACAAATCCAAACATTCCTCCGCCAAACAAAATCGAAAATACCACCCAGAATGCAGACAATCCCGTAGAATCCCCCAAAATCTTTGGTCCGATGATATTCCCATCCAGCTGCTGCAGAAGAAATACAAAAATAATAAAATAGATTCCCATCTTCGGATCTGACAACAAAATCAGGACGGCGCTTGGAATTGCTCCGATATATGGTCCGAAAAACGGAATCACATTGGTTACTCCTACGATCACGCTCACAAGCATCGTATACGGCATATCCAAAATGGAAAGTCCGACAAAACACAATACTCCGATGATCGCAGAATCAATGATCTTTCCGATAATAAAACCGCCGAAGATCTCGTTGCTCTTGATCGTCAGATGAAGCACCATATTCGCTCTTGACGGACGCATGATGGCATATACAAGTTTCTTGCACTGGCTTGCAAACTTCTCCTTACTGAACAGCACATAAACAGATACGATCACTCCGATCAGAACATAGCATAATTCCTTGAAAATGTTGATCACTCCCACTGTCAGATTCGACATCAGTACATTGACCTGATTGAGAAGGTCTGTACGCATCCATGTCTGCAATGCATCACTTGCTTCTTTGAGGACCGCCTCTGCCATCTGTCCAATAGTCGATTGATCTGTACTCATCACCTCTGTCATCTTCCCGATAAAACGATTCAGCTGGCTCGGCACAGTAAGGATCATATCTCTTATACTGCGGTAGAGTTCCGGTATCATCATATTGCACAACGCCACGATCAACGCAAACATTACAACGATTGCAAGCAAAATTCCTGCCCCTCTGGAAATGCCGCCCGCATTCTTAATGCGTGGAAATTTTCTCTTGATCCAGGGTTCAAAATACGTATCCACCAGCTTTACAATCGGGTTGAGCAAATACGCAATGACAAGACCATAAATAATCGGCTTTAACACCTGGTATATTTTCCCAAAAACTTCCGAAATATTTGTCATACGCAATAATGCAAAATAAAACACGATGCAGGCTGCGATCACCACAAATATCCGTACGTCCCTGCTGATCTGATGCCAGAATCTGGATGTCTTTTTGCTTCCAAATGAAGGCTGCGACGTATAATAGCCATTCTCCTTTTTCCCCTCTTTTTCAGGTTTTTCTCCTGCTCTGTTCATATATGTATCTCATCCCTTTCTGGTTTTGCAAGTATTTCCATTATACCCCTGTAACAGGAAGACCGTCAACCTTCAAAAAAGCGATGCCCGGCCATAAAGCCAAGCACCGCTTCTTCTCTTTCACTTCTTATCTGCACTGAAATGTGGCGCACTCTGTGCCGTCCTTATGACACGCGCAGGAACCTTCCACGCTGACCTTTCCCGCTTCACATTTACACTGTTCATTGTACATGCAGTCAGTTGCTTTACAATCGATTCCGCAACGATCCGAAGGCGCTGTCGCATGATTCCCATATGCGTTCGTATAGGAATTTTCCATCCCCTGTGTTTTTCGCTCCTCAAAGCTGTCACAGCAGGTCTCCTTTGAAGCCTTTGCCTGAGAACCACCTACCTGGATGGAATCCAGACGGCAGAGGAAATCCTGATTGTGCATACATGTCTGTACTGTACATTTTAATTCTGGCATGATAATACCTCCTTTTTATTTACAAAATCAGTATCATCATGCCCATTTCCAATTCTTTTATCCGGATTTTCAAAAAAATTTATTTTTCTTCTTTTGTCACTTCACGGATTTCTTTTTTTGCAGTCTCTTCCATGATTGCAGCAATAAATTCTTCCAGACCTTTCTGTCCTTCATCTCCTGCAAATCGACTTCTTACAGAAACCTTTTTCTCTTCCTCTTCTTTTGCTCCCACAACCAGCATGTACGGGATCTTCTTCATCTGTGCTTCGCGGATCTTATATCCGATCTTCTCGGCACGTGTGTCGATCTCGGCACGGATTCCGGCTGCATTCAACTGATCCAGAACACTCTGTCCATATTCCAGATATTTATCAGAGATCGGCAGTACTTTTACCTGAACCGGTGCAAGCCATGTCGGGAATGCTCCTGCAAAATGCTCGATCAAAATTCCGATGAATCGTTCAATGGAACCGAATACCACACGATGGATCATGATCGGTCTGTGTTTTTCTCCGTCTGCTCCTGTGTATTCCAGTTCAAAACGAAGCGGAAGCTGGAAGTCAAGCTGGATAGTTCCGCACTGCCAGGTTCTTCCGATGGAATCTTCCAGATGGAAGTCGATCTTCGGTCCGTAGAATGCTCCGTCTCCTTCGTTGACTATATACGGAAGTCCCAGATCATCCAGCGCACCGCGAAGCGCCTCTGTTGCCATTTCCCAATCTTCGTCACTTCCCATACTGTCTTCCGGACGTGTGGACAATTCTACATGATATTTAAATCCAAACAGACTGTAAACTTCATTGATCAGTCCTGCAACGCCTTTGATCTCGTCCTTGATCTGATCCGGTGTCATAAAGATATGCGCATCATCCTGTGTAAAGCAGCGCACTCTCATCAGTCCGTGAAGCTGTCCTGATTTTTCATGACGGTGAACCAGTCCCAGCTCTCCCATACGGATCGGAAGATCTCTATAGGAACGCGGCTCCGCCTGATATGCCAGGATTCCTCCCGGACAGTTCATCGGTTTGATTGCAAAGTCTTCCTCATCGATCACAGTTGTATACATATTCTCTTTATAATGATCCCAATGTCCGGATGTTTCCCAGAGATGACGACTTAACATAACCGGAGTTGAAATCTCCACATATCCGGCTTTTCTGTGAATCTCTCTCCAATAATCCAAAAGAACGTTTTTGAGTACCATTCCGTTTGGAAGGAAGAACGGGAATCCCGGTCCTTCATCTCTCATCATAAAAAGTCCCAGTTCTTTTCCAAGTTTTCTGTGATCACGTTTTTTCGCTTCTTCCAACATGTTCAGATATTCTTCCAGCTCTGCTTTTTTCGGGAATGCAGTTCCGTAAATTCTCTGCAGCATTTTATTTTTCTCGCTTCCTCTCCAGTATGCACCTGCAAGGCTTGTGAGCTTAAATGCTTTGACATATTTTGTGCTCATCAGGTGAGGACCTGCACACAAATCTGTAAACTCTCCCTGAGAATAAAAGCTGATTGTCTCGTCTTCCGGAAGATCTTCAATCAGTTCTACTTTATATGGTTCTTCTTTTTCTTTGAAATATTCGATTGCTTCATTTCTAGGCTTTGTAAACTGCTCAATCGGGAGATTCTCTTTTACAATCTTTTTCATCTCTTTCTCAATCTTTTCCAGATCGTCTGCTGTAAACGGTGTCTCTCTGTCTACATCATAGTAAAATCCGTCTGCAACAGATGGTCCGATCGCCAGTTTTGTCTCCGGATATAATCTCTTCACAGCCTGTGCCATGATATGAGAGGCGGTGTGACGGAACGCACCTTTTCCTTTTTCATCATTGAATGTCAGGATATTGAGTTCACAGTCTTTGTCTACCACCGTTCTCAAATCTACCACTTCTCCGTCGATTTCTCCTGCTGTCGCCACTCTTGCAAGCCCTTCGCTGATGTCTGCTGCGATTTCAATCACTGATTTGCTGTTTTCATATTCCTTAAAGGAACCGTCTTTTAATGTAATTTTCATAATCTCTCTCCTTTTCTCTTCTTTTTGCCTCTCCGAATTTTAAAAATAAACCCGTTCTCTGTCCGGATGTTCTCCGGACCATCCAATCTGAGGCATTGTCTCCAGACGATACATATCTTCTGTGGATATCTCAAATGAAAAGATATCCTGATTTTCTTTCATCCGCTCCATGGATGAGGATTTCGGTATTGGTATCACGCCATTCTGCAATGCAAACCGCAGACAGATCTGTGCCGGTGATACATGATACTTCTCAGACAACTCAAGAATCAGCGGCTCTTCAAACACTCGTCTTCGTCCGATCGGATCCATGCCTCCACAAGAAT
>ENA-OQDE01000842-OQDE01000842.1-human-gut-metagenome-genome-assembly--contig:-NODE-842-length-14970-cov-3.563161_pt1 | contig 14970 bp, 22 predicted proteins | sample MGYA00242768_ERZ504595 | MGnify/ENA primary metagenome ERZ504595 (study PRJEB26092, sample SAMD00036307) | human gut metagenome | host: Homo sapiens | study: EMG produced TPA metagenomics assembly of...
CGGCGAGACTGCCCGGCACGCGGCACCACGCGGCGCCGGGCGCATCATACGAGCTGCTGTCCAAATACCGCGGCGTGCTGATGGGCGTGCAGATCCTGCTGATCATGGCGTTCCACTACACCGAGGACCTGTCGAACGCGGCCGACCATTTCAACGGTCCCGCTCAGGTGTTCTACGACTATATCGGCAGTTCCGGCGTCGATATGTTCCTGATGATCTCGGGGCTGGGCCTGTACTACTCGTGGAAGCGCAACCCGGACGCGGGGGCGTTCTACCGCAAGCGGCTGACCCGCGTGCTGGTGCCGTACGTCGCCGTGGCGCTGGTCGGGTGGATCTGGTTCGACTTCGTCCATTCGGATGCCGGAGTGGTGCGTTTCCTCGCCGACATCGCATTCGTCACGTTTTTCACGGACGGTGTGAAGTGGTTCTGGTACATAGCGGTGTGCCTGATCTGCTATGTGCTGTTTCCGCTCGTGTTCGCCGTCGTGGACGGTACCCGAAACGTCGCCGCGGCATGGGTGCGAACGTTGGCATTGTGTGCGGCCTCGGTGCTGGTCGCGGTGGCGCTGTACAGGTTCGCGCCGTCTTTCTACGACAACGTCGATCTGATCGTCAACCGCATACCGTGCTTCATCTTCGGCGCGCTGCTGGGAAGCTCTCGCATGAACGTCGTCCATTGCCCATGCCCGTGGTCGCCGCATGCATGACGGCCGTGGCCGTCATGCTCTACCCGATGCAGCTGGTTGATGTCCCTCTGGTCAAGGTGTACCTTCGCGCGGCGTTGAACCTGCTGCTGTGCATATGCGGCGTCGTCATCATGGACGTGATGGCCCGCGCGGGAAAGCCCGCGCTCGCAGGCCTTCACGACGTGGTATCGAAAGTGCTGAGCTGGTTCGGACGGTATTCGCTGGAACTGTATCTGCTTCACGTGATGATTCGCAAGATGCTGAACCTCAACGACCTGCCGACCACGCACCTGCGCTATGAGCCGTCGTGATCATCGGCGCGATCGCGCTGTCGATACCCCTGAAACGGCTGTGCAACCTGATTCAGCACAGGCTGCTGCGTGGGAAACGTTTACTTAATGCCAAAGAGTACAGGGGCACATATGCGGCTTGATGCGCCAGCAGGCGAAAATATGGCTGTATTCGTTTCACATGCCTTTGTTCTATATTTGAACCCTCTGCCGGTACCTCACATAGATGGCCCGTTCCTGTTCGGCCCGAACCGTTTCTTCCGTGACTACCTAGAGGGACGCAATATCGCATTTGAGGATCAAGAGTTGCAGGTGGATTTCTCTTCCATGAATGAGATGGGAATAACATTCATGGAAGAATGGAACAAGATGTACATGGGTGAGGCGCAATCAAAGCTGTCTGTCTTCAAAGAGAAAGATGTCCGCTATTACGCCGATGACTATGCCGCCTATGTGGGCCAGATGGTATTGGGTTGCGAGATCGGCGCCGAGCGTATTCTTGAACACCCTGACATCGAACGTTTGAAAACTGAGAACAAGAAACTATCCGAGAAGCGAAAGAAGCTCGAAGCGGATCTCAAGAAATCTCGCGCCGAGGTCCAGAAACTCCGTAACTCGAAGTCGTGGAAGGTCACTGCGCCACTGCGGGCGGTCATGCGTCTGTTTGGAAAGGACTGATGGTGGTTCGTCTTAGTGCACTCTGCGTGCCGAATACCACAGAAAGGTGAATGCTCGGTAAATAAGTCGTGTCTGGAACATAGACTACGTATGAGTTAACGGGGCTGCAAGCCCGAAAGCGCATATAACAGTGGAGAGGGTATGAACATCGCTGTCATTTTTGCGGGCGGCACCGGCCAACGCATGAATTCGCGAACCAAGCCCAAGCAGTTTCTGCTCGTGCACGGCAAACCGATCATCATCTACACGCTTGAGGCGTTCGATCAGCATCCCGACATCGACGCCATCGTCGTCGTATGCCTGAAGGAATACATCGACGTTCTCGAACAGCTCATCACCAAGTTCGGCGTCGGTAAGATCGCCGCGATCGTGCCAGGCGGCTCATCCGGGCAGGAGTCGATCCGCAACGGCGTCGACAAGGCGAACAGACTGTATCCCGCGGATTCGGTCGTCATCGTTCATGACGGCGTCAGGCCGCTGATCGACCAGCAGACCATCACCGACTGCATCGTCAGTGTGAAGAAGAACGGCAGCGCCGTCACCGTCGTACCCGCCACCGAGACCATCGTGCAAAGCGAGGACGGCGTGATCACCAACATCATCGACCGCAAACAGTGCCAGCTCGCCCGCGCCCCGCAGTGCTTCCGCCTCGGCGAGCTGCATGACGCACACCACAAGGCCGTGGAAGAAGGGCTCGGCGACTTCATCGACTCTGCGTCCCTCATGTCGTACTACGGCCACAAACTGTACGAGGTGGAAGGCGCCAACTCGAACATCAAGATCACCACGCCATCGGACTTCTACATCATGCGCGCCATCATGGACGCGGAGGAAAGCTCCCAGATCTTCGGTCTGTGACACGAACACGGAGGACAACGACCATCATGTTTGATCTGCAAGAGGAATATGCGTCACTGGCGCAGCATCTCGACATCGACTGGGATGCGCTCGCCGGCCGGCATGTGCTCGTCACCGGCGCCACGGGCCTTATCGGCTCGCTGTGCGCCCGCACGCTGCTGGAACGCAACCGCTTGACGGGGGCGGGCATCATCGTGGACGCGCTGGTGCGAGACCCGGCCAAGGCACAGGCCATGCTGGGGCAGTACACGGCCGACGACGGGCTCGTGCTGCATCAGGGATCGCTCGAAGATGTCGACTCGCTCGACCTGCCGGCGGACTATGTCATCCACACCGCCTGTCCGACCGCATCGTCGTTCTTCATGTCCCATCCGGTCGAGACGTTCTCCGCGATCGTAGACGGCACCAGGTCGATGCTGGAACTGGCGCGACGCCGCGGCGCGGCCTCCTTCGTCTACGTCTCCAGCATGGAGATCTACGGCATGGGCAACAAGCAGCGCGGCACGGAACACCTGCTTGACGAGAGCGCCGTCGGCTACATCGACCCTGCTCGGTGCGCAGCTGCTACTCCGAAGGCAAGCGCGCCGCCGAAACCTGTGCGTCTCATACCATTCCGAATACCAGGTGCCGGTCAAGGCCGTCCGCTTGGCGCAGACCTTCGGCCCGGGCATCCCTCGCGACGACGTCCGCCTGTTCGCGGCGCTCGCACGCAACGCCGTGGCCGGCAAGGACTTCGTCATGAAGACGACCGGCGAAAGCACACGAATGTACTCATACACCGCCGACGCGGTGTCCGCCATCCTCACCGTGCTGGTCGCGGGGGAGAACGGCGTCTCGTACAACGTGGCCAATCCCTCCACCTACTCGTCAATCCGCGAGATGGCCGATATGGTGTACCGCGAATTCGGTACGGGCGACGCGCGCGTCATCATCGACGTCGACCCGAACGCGCCCTACCCGCCGGAGCACCACCTGCCACTCGACGTGTCACGCCTTGAGGCGCTCGGCTGGAGGCCGCAGGTAGGTCTCGAAGACATGTACCGCAAGCTCATCGCATACATGGGCTGACCTCGCGGGAGACCGCACCTGACCATGAGAAGACAAGCAGATTTGGAAGAACATTGTTTGCAACACTGAAGCAAGTCGTCGGCGAGAACTGGCATTGGCGACGGCAGGTCTGGAATCTGGCGAAGATCGATCTGGTGAAGACGTACCGCGGTGCCGCGCTCGGCAAGATCTGGCTGTTCGCCAAACCGGCCGTGTACATCCTGGTTTTCTGGGTGGCACTGAAATTCGGTCTGCGCAGCTCGTCCGACGTCAACGGCAAGCCTTTCCTGCTGTGGCTCGCCGCCGGTGTGTTCCCATGGTTCTTCATGTCCGACATGATTACTACCGGCAGTGACGTATACCGTCGATACCCGTATCTGGTGAACCGCATCAAATTTCCGCTGTCGCTGATCTCCACGTTCTACACGCTGTCGCTGCTCATCATCTTCGCGTGCATGATGGCGTTCACCATCGTGGTGGCGCTGCTCACCGGCGTGCATCTTGGCCGCTACATGCTGCAATTGCCGCTGGTCATGGTGTTCATGTTCCTGTTCTGGGTGGCGTGGTCCATGGCTTTGTCGCCTTTGAGCGCGATATCGCGCGATTTCTCGAACCTGCTCAAGACGCTCGGCACCCCGTTCTTCTGGCTGTCCGGCATCCTGTTCGACATCAGCGGCTGGCCGCGCACCGCCCGTCTGGTGGCGTCCTTCAACCCGGTCACATGGGTCGTGCAGTCGGTGCGTGACTGCTTTATCTACAACAAATGGTTCTTCACGGATTGGGAGTCGTTCCTGCCGTTCCTGTTCGTGCTGCTGATCTTCGTCGTGCTCGCGTTGCACAACTACCACCGTCTGTACATGGAGGTGCCGGATGTCCTCTAAGCTCCCATCGAATGTCACGCGAATGGGCGATGCCACGGTCATCCGCGACGAGGACGCGAGCAATCCCGTCGCCGTGCGCTTCGACCACGTCACCAAGCAGTACAAGCTGTTCAAGAACGACAAGCTGCGCCTGTTGTCCACCTTCTCCAAGCGCATTCCGCACGATACGGTCAACGCGAGCGATGACCTGAGTTTCACCGTGAACCGCGGCGAATCCCTGGCGCTGCTCGGCGACAACGGCGCCGGCAAGTCCACGGCGCTCAAGATGATCACCGGCGTGTGCTTCCCGACGTCCGGCACCGTCGAGGTGCACGGGCGCGTGTCCGCGCTGCTGGAGCTTTCCGCGGGCTTCGACATGAAGCTGTCGGGCATGGAGAACATCGACATGCGCTGCCAGCTGTGGGGTTTGTCGAAAGAGGAGTCCAAGGAGCTCATTCCCGAGATCGTGGAGTTCTCGGAACTCGGCAAGTACATCGACCAGCCGATGCGCACGTATTCGAGCGGTATGCGCGCCCGTCTGGGCTTCGCGTTCGTGTCGTCGATCCGCCCGGACATCCTGGTGGTGGACGAGGCGCTGTCCGTCGGCGACCGCAAGTTCGCGAAGAAGTGCCGCGAGCGGGTCAACAGCATCATCGCCAACGAGAACGTGACCGTGCTGTTCGTCACCCACTCGACCGGCACCGCGAAGGAGTTCTGCCACAGGGGCATCGTCATCCAGAAGGGCAAAGCCATGTTCAGCGGTGGCATCGAGGAGGCCGTCGACTTCTACACCGCCTCGTGACGCTTCGACCGTTCCGCTGACGGCGTTGCCGGCAAACGGCACGGCCGATGTCCATTGACCGCGTTCGGTCGGATGGTCGGGACAACTCCCGCGCTTCGCGATTTTGCGGCCGTTGTCCTGCGGACGATAACGCGGGCATGTCCCGGATGGCCGGAATTTCGTGGTTTTATGCTGGACAACTGCTGCAAAGGGCTGTTTTGCGGCAGTTGTATCGTGTTCGTTCTGGACAACTCCCGCATTTCGTGATTGTGCGGCCGTTGTCCACGTTCCTGTCGGCGGATCGAGGCGAATCGCGCATTATGCACCGCTGACCCCAGTCTCCCCCGCCCTATCCCGCCGGCAGGGCGGTTGTTATGCTTGAAGACATGTCCTATACCATCCGCGCGGCCGTTGACGCCGACGTTCCGGCCATCGCCGACATCTACAACGAGGCGGTGATCCGTGGGGGAGCGTCCGCCGACCTTGAACCGGTGTCTCTGGAAAGCCGTCGTGCGTGGGTCGACTCCCATCAGCCACGTGCCAAGTATCCGGTCGTCGTCATCAAAGGTCCCGAAGGCGCCGTCGTGGGGTTCGGCTCGCTTTCGAAATTCCATCAGCGGGCCGGATACGACGGCATCGCCGAACTGAGCTACTACATCGCCGGCGACCACCAACGCCAGGGACTCGGCACCATGATGGTGCGATGGCTGATCGATGCCGCGGCAGAGCGCGGATTCACGCATGTCACGGCGATCATCTACGCCGACAACGCCGGCTCCGTCGCGCTCATGCGGCGGTTCGGATTCATCCGGTTCGGCCTGCTTCCCGCCGCGGTGGGCGCGCTTGACGGCAAGCTGCATGACATGAGCTATTGGGTCAAGGCGTTGGCGGGTGGGGTACAATCCTTAAGGTTGAAGACAGGAGAGTAACACATGGCATCCGATTTCTGGCTGATCGTGGGGCTGGGCAATCCCGGCAAGAAGTACGAGGGCACCCGTCACAACATGGGCTTCATGACCGCCGACATATTGGCCGAACGCTGGTCCGTCGCCTTTTCCGACCACAAGGGGCTCGCGATGCTCGGCAAGGGCGCGATGAATCTGCAGGGTCGCAACGTCAAGTTCTTCCTCGCCAAGCCGCTGACCTACATGAACGACTCGGGCAACGCGGTCGCCTCGATCAGCGCGTACTATCAGATCCAGCCGGATCACGTCTCGTCATCCATGACGACATGGATCTCGAATTCGGCCGCATAAAGGTCAAGGCGGCGGATCCGCCGGCGGGCACAACGGCATCAAATCAATCGACAAAGCCTGAGCACCCGAAGTACGCGCGCGTGCGCATGGGCGTCGGCCACGCTCAGCGCGGAGCCCACGCGCACGACAACACCGTCAACTGGGTGCTCGGCGGTTTCGGACCCGACCAGCGCAAGCAGCTGCCGGAATTCCTCGCAGACGGCGCCGACGCGGCCGAAACCATCATCTTCGACGGACTCGCCGCCACCCAGGAGAAGTTCAATGGCCGCTGAGCAGGGACGCGCGCGCGGCAAAGCGTCCGCCGCCACGGCCACACGCGTCCAGAACGCGCTGATCGACGGCTCCCTGTGCGGCATCCTCGAACGGCTCGATGAGGATCCGGCATTCCATCGGCTCGTCAGCGGCGGCATGAGCATCGCCGACGGCAAGGACATCGCCCCGATCATCACCGTGGGCGCCCCGGACGGGTTGCGCCCGGCCATCGCCGCAGCGCAGGCGGAACACACCCCCGTCGTCCTGGTCGTGGCCTCCAGCCGCGAGGCCGAGGACACCGTGAACGCGCTGCGGTCGTGGTACGGCGGCGACCCGAACGACATCGCACAACTGGAGGCCTGGGAGACGCTGCCCCACGAGCGCTCAGTCCCCGTGCCGACACCGTGGCGAGCCGCATGGCCGTATTCCGCAGGCTCACGCACCCCAGCGACACCAATCCGATGTTCGGACCGATCCGCATACTTGTCATGCCGGTGCGTTCGCTGATCCAGCCCGTTGTCAAGGGGCTCGGCGACGTCGATCCGCTCGTCTTCACGCAAGGCGAGGAACTGCCTCTCGACGACGTGTCGCGCCGACTGGTTGAGAACGCCTACACGCGCGTCGACCTGGTGATGGACCGTGGCGAGTTCGCGGTGCGCGGCGGCATCATCGACGTCTTTCCCCCAACCGCGCCACATCCGGTGCGCATCGAGTTCTTCGGTGACGAGATCGACTCCATCCGAGAATTCCACGCGTCCGACCAGCGCACCTACGGCGAGGGCGTCCGTACGATCTGGCGACGCCCTGCCGTGAACTGCAGCTCACCGACGCCGTGCGGGACCGGGCGAAACGGCTCATCGGGCAGATTCCGAATGCCGACGACATGCTGGAGTCCATCGCGAACGCGATTCCCATCGAAGGCATGGAATCCCTGATGCCCGCGCTCATCGACGACATGGAACCCGTGACCGGCATGCTCGACAGGCATGCGTCATCATGCTCGCCGACCCGGAAAAGCTGCGCCGCGCGGCGGACGACCTCTCGAAACCGCGAACGAGTTCCTCGCCGCCAGCTGGCATGTCGCCGCGGCCGGGCACGGTGCCGGAGCTCCCATCAGCTTCGACCAGGCCAGCTTCCTCGACTACGAGGAGACCATCAACTCGCTCGCATACTCCAGCCACGACGTGTGGAACCTCACCAGTTTCGGCGTGGACGCCAGCCGCCCGAACCACGTGCAGCTCGCCGCCGGCAACCCGGGCGAATACCGCGGTGACGAGGCGAAGGCCGCGGCCGGCATTGAGGGGCTCATCGACGCAGGGTACCAGGTCACCGTCACCGCGGCCGCGCAGGGCACGCTCGCACGATTGAAGCGAGCCGTCAACGAGACCGGCATCGCCTCGTTCGACGTCATCCGCTCCCAGGCCATCGACGGTTCATCGACACGGCGGCGAAGACCGCGCTGCTCACCGAACGCGACCTGACCGGACGGTCCAGTGCGGCCGGTCAGGCGAAGACCCCCAAGCGCCGCCGCAAGGCAATCGACCTGATGGAGCTCAAAGCCGGAGACTACGTGGTCCATGAGCAGCACGGCATCGGCCGTTTCCTGGAGATGCGGCAGCGCACCATCGGCACCGGGGCGAACAAGACCACGCGCGAATACCTTGTCATCGAATACGCGCCCAGCAAGCGCGGCGCCCCGGCCGACAAGCTGTTCATCCCCACCGATCAGCTGGATCTGATCAGCAAATACATCGGCGCGGAGGCCCCCAAGCTCAACAAGCTCGGCGGCTCCGACTGGGCCGCAACCAAGGCGAAGGCGCGCAAGCACGTGCACGAGATCGCCGAGGACCTGGTGAAGCTGTACTCTGCCAGGCAGCGCACCAAGGGGTTCGCGTTCAGCCCCGACACGCCATGGCAGAAGGAGCTGGAGGACGCGTTCCCGTATCAGGAGACGACGGACCAGCTCACCACCATCGACGATGTCAAGTCCGACATGGAGAAACCAGTGCCGATGGATCGCCTCATCTGCGGCGACGTCGGCTTCGGCAAGACCGAGATCGCCGTGAGAGCAGCGTTCAAGGCCATACAGGACGGCAAGCAGGTGGCCGTCCTCGTGCCGACTACGCTGCTCGTGCAGCAGCATCACGAGACGTTCACCGAACGGTACGAGGGCTTCCCGGTCACCGTCGCGGCCATGAGCCGCTTCCAGACGACCAAGGAGATCAACGAGACCATCGAGGGACTGGAGACGGGTGGCGTCGACGTCGTCATCGGCACCCACAAGCTGCTCAACCCCAAGATCAAGTTCAAGGATCTCGGCCTTGTCATCATCGACGAGGAGCAGCGGTTCGGCGTCGAGCACAAGGAGACGCTCAAGGCGCTGCGCACCAATGTGGACGTGCTCTCGCTGTCCGCCACGCCTATCCCGCGCACGCTGGAGATGGCGGTGACCGGCATCCGTGAGATGTCTACGCTCGCCACCCCGCCCGAGGACCGGCTTCCCGTGCTCACCTACGTGGGCGCGTACGAGGACGCTCAGGTCACGGCCGCGGTCCGGCGCGAACTGCTGCGCGGCGGACAGGTGTTCTACGTGCACAACCGCGTGCAGGACATCGCGAAGACGGCCGCGAAGATCCACGAGCTCGTCCCCGAGGCGCGAGTCGGCATCGCTCACGGCAAGATGGGGGAGAAGCAGCTCGACGGCGTAATCCGCGACTTCTGGCATCGCGACATCGACGTGCTCGTATGCACGACGATCATCGAGACCGGACTCGACATCTCCAACGCGAACACGCTGATCGTAGACCACGCCGACCGGTTCGGCCTCTCCCAGCTGCACCAGCTGCGCGGGCGCGTCGGCCGTGGCCGCGAACGCGCGTACGCCTACTTCCTGTACGACCCGTCCAAGCCGATGACCCAGCAGTCGCACGACCGCCTCGCCACCATCGCGCAGAACACGGCGCTCGGAAGCGGCTTCGACGTCGCCATGAAGGACCTCGAACTGCGCGGCACCGGCAACCTGCTGGGCGACGAACAGTCCGGGCACATCGAGGCGTCGGCTTCGACCTGTACGTGCGCATGGTCTCGGAAGCCGTCGAACAGTACAAGGAGCCGGAGCGGACCGAGCCGGTCGCGGTCACCATCGACCTGCCCATCGAAGCGTCCATCCCGGTGGACTACATCGATTCCGACAAGCTGCGGCTCGAAGCATACCGAAAACTGGCCGCTTCGCGCACCGATGAGGACCTCAAGGAACTCGCCGACGAACTCACGGATCGCTACGGCAAACTGCCGGAGGAGTTCGAGACGCTGTTCGGCGTGGCCCGCCTGCGCATGAAGGCGCGGGAACTCGGCATATCGGAGATCGTCGCGCAGGGCAAGAACGTGCGCGTCGGCAAGATCGATCCGCCCGAATCGATGCAGATGCGCATCAACCGCATCTACCGCGGGGCGCAATACCGGCCGGTCACGCACACATACCTGATCCCCGCGCCGTTCGCGGGCACGCTCGGCGGCAAACCGATGCCGGGCGATCAGGTCATGGACTGGGTGAGCGACCTGCTGCACGACTTCGCATGGAAGCCGCAACCGAGGAAGGCATGATGCTCAGGATCCCCGTTCGAAGGCATGTCCGGAGGCATCGGGGAGCGGAACGGCATGATCCGGCTGCCGTACCATCCCCTGACTTCGCTGATCCGGCATTTCGACAATGGCCAGGCCCTGGCGCTCCTGCACTCGGGGCGGGGCGGACGGTATTCGGTGCTCGGACTGCACGCCTACCATCGGCTCATGCAATACGGCGATGACGTGATGGAAGGCACCCTCGCCGTCTGCGGAGACGACGATGTCTGGCGGGACCGGCTGCTCCCCGGCCAAGACGCGCTCATGCTGCTGCACGACCAGCTGCGTGACGAGCCCGGCGTGCTCGGATTCATGTCATATGATGACGGCCGACGCGGGAAGGCGTGCGATCCCGGTTCGACGGCGGCCAGCAGGCGGCAGAGCGAAAGACGCCGCCGGACGCCGTATGGTGGAGTTTCGACGACATCCTCATCGAAGACCGCAGCGGCGCTCGCTGACCCTGCTCAGCCATCATCGCCACCCGAACAGCGCCCGGAACATCGCCGCCATACGATCCGTCTGCCAGTCCGCCCCCGCTGGCGGGGGCTGTCGCGAAGCGACTGAGGATGGTTATCCAGACTCCCCGCACACTTCAGCCTCCCACCGCGGCGCATGGCGCTGCGACCACGATCGCGCCTCATACTGCGAGGCCGTGGAACGACTCAAATCGCACATGCACGACGGCGAAGCCTACGTAGTGAACTACTCGTTGCGTCTCGACGTCACCAGTCCCGTGACGCCCCTGGACATGTTCCTGCGTCTGAACGACGACAATCCCGCGCCGTTCTCCGCGTATGTCAACGGCGGCGGATGGCAGATCGTCAGCTCGTCGCCGGAACGGTTCCTCGAATGCCGCAGCGGCCATGTCGTCACCCGCCCCATCAAAGGAACGCGGCCACGTGGCCTCACCGTGCAGGCGGACGCGGCCAACCGCGCCGCCCTTGAGCAATCCGGCAAGGACCATGATGAGCTGCTCATGGTCACCGACCTCGAACGCAATGATCTGAGCCGCGCGCGACTCCCGGAACCGTGCAGGTCACGGGGTTCGCCGAACTGGAGACCCACCCGCACGTGTTCATCTGGTGTCCACCGTCGAGGCCGAATTGCCCGATGCCCGCGATCTGCCCGAACTGCTTGCCGTCATGTCGCCGGGCGGATCGATCACGGGGGCTCCCAAGCGCCGCGTCATGCAACTCATCGACCGGTATGAACGGTCGCCTCGCGGCGTGTACACCGGCTCTCTCGGCTACATCACCGCCGATGGCGGCTGCGATCTGAGCATTCTGATCCGCTGCGCGACGCACGTCGGGCGATGTGACAAGGCGGGCCTGTACCGGATCGGCGCGGGCGGCGGCATCACCATCGAATCCGACCCGGACTCCGAATACGACGAGGCCATGCAGAAAGCACAGGCGCTGCTCGACGCGCTGGACTGTGACGTGTCGGACAGTGACGTGCATGACGGAAGACAAGGACAATGGCATGACTAATAGCAATGGCACGCCTGGCGGCGAAGGCACGGCCGTCACATTCGCCCTGGATGAGGGATACCAGTTCGGCCTCGGCGTATTCGAGACCATCAACCTGACCGGCGGGCGACTCGTCATGCTCGACCGTCATCTCGACCGGCTTCGGCGCGGAGCGCGGGCATTGGATATCGACGCGCCGGACGATGATACGCTGCGGGCTCATATCGCCGAACATCTCGACGCGGCAGAATTGCCTGACGGTCGGTCGTTCGCGGTCAAGCTCATGGTGTCGTCCGCGAACGTCATCGTCACGCATCGGCCGAACCCGTATGCGGATTGGGCGCAGGACCGCGGTCTCAGGCTTGGCTGGTGCCGCGCCTGGCGCAACGAGTGTTCGCCGCTCACTGCGCACAAGACGCTGAATCAGGCGACAACATACTCGAATCGCGTTCGGCTCGGCGGCTCGGCTTCGATTCCGCCGTGTACCTCAACACGCGCGGCGACATCTGCGAGACCACCAACGCGAACCTCTTCTTCGTGCGCGACGGGCGGCTGTACACGCCGGACGAGCGATGCGGGCTGCTACCCGGCACCGTGCGGGCGTGGCTGTGCGAACGATACGAGGCCGAGCAGGGGACCTTCCGACAGGATTCGCTGGACAGCTGGGATGAGGTCTTCGCCACCAACGCCTGATGGGCGTGCGCCCGGTCGTCGAGCTGGGGGATGCGGGCTATGGAATCGGGCCGGTGACGCGGGCGATCCAACGCGAATACCGTCGGCTTGAGCTCGGTATCCTCTAACCGCCCTCAGTCGTCTCCGCCGCCAGTCCTCGACAGTGGCGGCGGAGCCGACTGAGGGCGGTCAGATGTGCGGAATCTGTCTATATCCAGCCGAATGTTAGCGCTCATATTATTTTTCCGAGAAATTCTGGCACTCGTCCACAAAAGGCATTATTCTTAAGTCTGTCATCACAACCTAACAGTCTTAAGGAGTAGTTGTGGCAGCTATTGAAAGCGTTTACGCGCGTCAGATCCTTGATTCCCGTGGCAACCCGACCGTTGAGGTCATCCTCGACACCGAAGACGGCGCCGAAGGCCGCGGCCTGGTTCCGTCCGGCGCTTCCACCGGTGAGGCCGAGGCTTGGGAGCGCCGCGATGGCGACAAGTCCGTCTACGGCGGCAAGGGTGTTCTGAACGCGGTCAAGGCCGTGAACGAGGTCATCGCTCCGAAGGTCATCGGCATGGATGCCACCGACCAGCGCGCCCTCGACGACCTTATGATCGAGCTCGACGGCACCCCGAATAAGGGCAAGCTGGGCGCCAACGCCATCCTCGGCGTCTCCCTGGCCGCCCTGTACGCCTCCGCCGAGTCCGCCGAACTGCCGCTGTACCGCTACATCGGCGGCACCAACGGCCACATCCTGCCGGTCCCGAACATGAACATCATGAACGGCGGCGCCCACGCCGACTTCGCCACCGACATCCAGGAGTACATGATCTCCCCGTACGGCTTCGACACCTACAGCGAGGCCCTGCGCGCCGGCGTCGAGGTCTACCACACCCTCAAGAACGTCCTGAAGAAGGAAGGCCTGAACACCGGCCTCGGCGACGAAGGCGCTTCGCCCCGAAGATGAAGTCCAACGAGGACTCCCTCAAGTACATCATGGACGCCATCTCCGCCGCCGGCTACGAGCCCGGCAAGCAGATCGGCATCTGCCTCGACGTCGCCTCCTCCGAGTTCTACAACAAGGAGACCGGCAAGTACCGCTTCGACGGCGAAGAGCGCGACTCCGCCTACATGCTCGACTACTACGAGAACCTCATCAACGAGTACCCGATCGTCTCCATCGAGGATCCGTTCAACGAGGAAGGCTGGGAAGACTGGGCCGAGATCACCCGTCGCCTCGGCGACCGCCTGCAGTTCGTCGGCGACGACCTGCTGGTCACCAACCGGCCCGTCTGCGCAAGGCCATCGACATGGGTGCCGCGAACTCCCTGCTGGTCAAGCTGAACCAGATCGGTTCCGTCACCGAGACCCTCGACGCCATCGAGCTGGCCACCGAGAACGGCTACACCTCCATGGTCTCCCACCGCTCCGGCGAGACCCCGGACACCACCATCTCCGACCTCGCGGTTGCCAAGAACACCCGCCAGATCAAGACCGGTGCCCCGGCCCGTGGCGAGCGCGTCGCCAAGTACAACCGCCTGCTGGAGATCGAGGAGGAGCTCGGCTCCACCGCTCAGTACGCCGGCTACAGCGCCTTCAAGGCCTGCAAGAAGTACATCGCCAAGTGATTGTCGCGGCCGTAAGGCCGAGACAATGCTAGCGTCGTGACAATGCCCGGCATATTCGTCAAGTCGAATGTGCCGGGTATTTTTGTTGCCATGAACGACTCGACCCGGAACATGCGACCACGCGGCAAACGAAGCAAACGGCACGGCACCGGACCGATCGCGTTCTTCGTGTCGCTGTTCATCATCGCGCTCGGAGCCATCCAACTGGTCTCCACGTTCCACACGTACGCGCTGAACCTCGCCCAGCTCAACGACCTCAAGAATCAGGAAGCCGCGCTTATCACCAAGAAGCAGGATCTCGAAAACGACATCGAACGCTGGAACGATGACAGCTATGTGGCGACGCAGGCGAGGGAGCGGCTCGGCTTCGTCTTCCCCGGTGAGAAGGCGGTGCGCGTGCAGCACCCGGAAGCGGTGACGGACACGAGCGAGGGGACCGCGAAGACCAAAAGCGGTACATCCGACGGGAAGGTGCTGCCCTGGTACAGCGAGCTCGAATATTCGTTCAAGAAAGCCGATGAGCGGCCATCGAAAACGCCTCCGGCAGCCAATCGGGCGATACCGGCAAAGCCGACGGCAACTCCGGCAGCGCAACCGACACGAACTCGGGCGACAAGCAGTAGACGCGGCCGGCGGCAGCGTCATTCATCCGACTGCATAAGCCATTCGACCAGTTATTCGATAAGCCATTCGATAAGGAGCCAAGCTGGTGACCGAACCAGAATCACAAGACGAATCCACCACACGAGATGTCGCGAAACTCGCCGACCGATTCCTGCAGCAGCGTGCCGATGAGCGTGACATCGCCATCGTCGAACGCAGCTCGGACGATACCCGCGCGGCATGGTGCGGTCGGCGCCCGCTGCGCATGCGGCCGG
>ENA-OQDE01000843-OQDE01000843.1-human-gut-metagenome-genome-assembly--contig:-NODE-843-length-14951-cov-1.969644_pt1 | contig 14951 bp, 18 predicted proteins | sample MGYA00242768_ERZ504595 | MGnify/ENA primary metagenome ERZ504595 (study PRJEB26092, sample SAMD00036307) | human gut metagenome | host: Homo sapiens | study: EMG produced TPA metagenomics assembly of...
GATTGGTGCTGAAGAACATTTCACCGGTGTTGTTGACCTGGTGAAATGAAAGCTATCAACTGGAACGACGCTGACAGGGCGTAACCTTCGGAATACGAAGATATCCCGGCAGACATGTTGAACTGGCTAACGAATGGCACCAGAACCTGATCGAATCCGCAGCTGAAGCTTCTGAAGAGCTGATGGAAAAATACCTGGGTGGTGAAGAACTGACTGAAGAAGAGATTAAAGGTGCTCTGCGTCAGCGCGTTCTGAACAACGAAATCATCCTGGTAACCTGTGGTTCTGCGTTCAAGAACAAAGGTGTTCAGGCGATGCTGGATGCGGTAATCGATTACCTGCCATCCCCGGTTGACGTACCTGCGATCAACGGTATCCTGGACGACGGTAAAGACACTCCGGCTGAACGTCACGCAAGTGATGACGAGCCGTTCTCTGCACTGGCGTTCAAAATCGCTACCGACCCGTTTGTTGGTAACCTGACCTTCTTCCGTGTTTACTCCGGTGTGGTTAACTCTGGTGATACCGTACTGAACTCCGTGAAAGCTGCACGTGAGCGTTTCGGTCGTATCGTTCAGATGCACGCTAACAAACGTGAAGAGATCAAAGAAGTTCGCGCGGGCGACATCGCTGCTGCTATCGGTCTGAAAGACGTAACCACTGGTGACACCCTGTGTGACCCGGATGCGCCGATCATTCTGGAACGTATGGAATTCCCTGAGCCGGTAATCTCCATCGCAGTTGAACCGAAAACCAAAGCTGACCAGGAAAAAATGGGTCTGGCTCTGGGCCGTCTGGCTAAAGAAGACCCGTCTTTCCGTGTATGGACTGACGAAGAATCTAACCAGACCATCATCGCGGGTATGGGCGAACTGCACCTCGACATCATCGTTGACCGTATGAAGCGTGAATTCAACGTTGAAGCGAACGTAGGTAAACCGCAGGTTGCTTACCGTGAAACTATCCGCCAGAAAGTTACCGATGTTGAAGGTAAACACGCGAAACAGTCTGGTGGTCGTGGTCAGTATGGTCATGTTGTTATCGACATGTACCCGCTGGAGCCGGGTTCAAACCCGAAAGGCTACGAGTTCATCAACGACATTAAAGGTGGTGTAATCCCTGGCGAATACATCCCGGCCGTTGATAAAGGTATCCAGGAACAGCTGAAAGCAGGTCCGCTGGCAGGCTACCCGGTAGTAGACATGGGTATTCGTCTGCACTTCGGTTCTTACCATGACGTTGACTCCTCTGAACTGGCGTTTAAACTGGCTGCTTCTATCGCCTTTAAAGAAGGCTTTAAGAAAGCGAAACCAGTTCTGCTTGAGCCGATCATGAAGGTTGAAGTAGAAACTCCGGAAGAGAACACCGGTGACGTTATCGGTGACTTGAGCCGTCGTCGTGGTATGCTCAAAGGTCAGGAATCTGAAGTTACTGGCGTTAAGATCCACGCTGAAGTACCGCTGTCTGAAATGTTCGGATATGCAACTCAGCTGCGTTCTCTGACCAAAGGTCGTGCATCATACACCATGGAATTCCTGAAGTATGATGAAGCGCCGAGTAACGTTGCTCAGGCCGTAATTGAAGCCCGTGGTAAATAAGCCTAAGGTTAATACCAAAGTCCCGTGCTCTCTCCTGAAGGGAGACACTATAGTAAGGAATATAGCCGTGTCTAAAGAAAAATTTGAACGTACAAAACCGCACGTTAACGTTGGTACTATCGGCCACGTTGACCACGGTAAAACTACTCTGACCGCTGCAATCACTACCGTACTGGCTAAAACCTACGGCGGTGCTGCTCGCGCATTCGACCAGATCGATAACGCGCCGGAAGAAAAAGCTCGTGGTATCACCATCAACACTTCTCACGTTGAATACGACACCCCGACCCGTCACTACGCACACGTAGACTGCCCGGGGCACGCCGACTATGTTAAAAACATGATCACTGGTGCTGCTCAGATGGACGGCGCGATCCTGGTAGTTGCTGCGACTGACGGCCCGATGCCGCAGACTCGTGAGCACATCCTGCTGGGTCGTCAGGTAGGCGTTCCGTACATCATCGTGTTCCTGAACAAATGCGACATGGTTGATGACGAAGAGCTGCTGGAACTGGTTGAAATGGAAGTTCGTGAACTTCTGTCTCAGTACGATTTCCCGGGCGACGACACTCCGATCGTTCGTGGTTCTGCTCTGAAAGCGCTGGAAGGCGACGCAGAGTGGGAAGCGAAAATCCTGGAACTGGCTGGCTTCCTGGATTCTTACATTCCGGAACCAGAGCGTGCGATTGACAAGCCGTTCCTGCTGCCGATCGAAGACGTATTCTCCATCTCCGGTCGTGGTACCGTTGTTACCGGTCGTGTAGAACGCGGTATCATCAAAGTTGGTGAAGAAGTTGAAATCGTTGGTATCAAAGAGACTCAGAAGTCTACCTGTACTGGCGTTGAAATGTTCCGCAAACTGCTGGACGAAGGCCGTGCTGGTGAGAACGTAGGTGTTCTGCTGCGTGGTATCAAACGTGAAGAAATCGAACGTGGTCAGGTACTGGCTAAGCCGGGCACCATCAAGCCGCACACCAAGTTCGAATCTGAAGTGTACATTCTGTCCAAAGATGAAGGCGGCCGTCATACTCCGTTCTTCAAAGGCTACCGTCCGCAGTTCTACTTCCGTACTACTGACGTGACTGGTACCATCGAACTGCCGGAAGGCGTTGAGATGGTAATGCCGGGCGACAACATCAAAATGGTTGTTACCCTGATCCACCGATTGCGATGGACGACGGCCTGCGTTTCGCAATTCGTGAAGGCGGCCGTACCGTTGGCGCGGGCGTGTAGCAAAAGTTCTGAGCTAATTGCCGATAACATTTGACGCAATGCGCACTAAAAGGGCATCATTTGATGCCCTTTTTGCACGCTTTCGTACCAGAACCTGGCTCATCAGTGATTTTCTTTGTCATAATCATTGCTGAGACAGGCTCTGTTGAGGGCGTATAATCCGAAAAGCTAATACGCGTTTCGATTTGGTTTGCCTCGCGATCGCGGGGTGAAAATGTTTGTAGAATACTTCTGACAGGTTGGTTTATGAGTGCGAATACCGAAGCTCAAGGAAGCGGGCGCGGCTGGAAGCGATGAAGTGGGTCGTTGTGGTGGCATTGCTCCTGGTGGCGATTGTCGGCAACTACCTTTATCGCGACATTATGCTGCCGCTGCGTGCGCTGGCCGTAGTAATTCTGATTGCTGCAGCGGGTGGTGTCGCGCTGTTAACGACAAAAGGTAAAGCTACCGTTGCTTTTGCCCGTGAAGCGCGTACCGAAGTCCGTAAGGTCATTTGGCCGACTCGCCAGGAAACATTGCACACCACGCTGATTGTGGCTGCGGTTACCGCAGTAATGTCACTGATCCTGTGGGGACTGGATGGTATTCTGGTTCGCCTGGTATCCTTTATCACTGGCCTGAGGTTCTGAGATGTCTGAAGCTCCTAAAAAGCGCTGGTACGTCGTTCAGGCGTTTTCCGGTTTTGAAGGCCGCGTAGCAACGTCGCTGCGTGAGCATATCAAATTACACAACATGGAAGATTTGTTTGGTGAAGTCATGGTACCAACCGAAGAAGTGGTTGAAATCCGTGGCGGTCAGCGTCGCAAAAGCGAACGCAAATTCTTCCCTGGCTACGTCCTCGTTCAGATGGTGATGAACGACGCGAGCTGGCACCTGGTGCGCAGCGTACCGCGTGTGATGGGCTTCATCGGCGGTACTTCCGATCGTCCTGCGCCAATCAGCGATAAAGAAGTCGATGCGATTATGAACCGCCTGCAGCAGGTTGGTGATAAGCCGCGTCCGAAAACGCTGTTTGAACCGGGTGAAATGGTCCGTGTTAATGATGGTCCGTTCGCTGACTTCAACGGTGTCGTTGAAGAGGTGGATTACGAGAAGTCTCGTCTGAAAGTGTCTGTTTCTATCTTCGGTCGTGCGACCCCGGTAGAGCTGGACTTCAGCCAGGTTGAAAAAGCCTAACCCAGCGATCAAAAAGCGGCGATTTAATCGTTGCACAAGGCGCGAGATTGGAATACAATTTCGCGCCTTTTGTTTTTATGGGCCTTGCCCGTAAACGATTTTTATATCACGGGGAGCCTCTCAGAGGCGTTATTACCCAACTTGAGGAATTTATAATGGCTAAGAAAGTACAAGCCTATGTCAAGCTGCAGGTTGCAGCTGGTATGGCTAACCCGAGTCCGCCAGTAGGTCCGGCTCTGGGTCAGCAGGGCGTAAACATCATGGAATTCTGCAAAGCGTTCAACGCAAAACTGATTCCATCGAAAAAGGTCTGCCGATTCCGGTAGTAATCACCGTTTACGCTGACCGTTCTTTCACTTTCGTTACCAAGACTCCGCCGGCAGCAGTTCTGCTGAAAAAAGCGGCTGGTATCAAGTCTGGTTCCGGTAAGCCGAACAAAGACAAAGTGGGTAAAATTTCCCGCGCTCAGCTGCAGGAAATCGCGCAGACCAAAGCTGCCGACATGACTGGTGCCGACATTGAAGCGATGACTCGCTCCATCGAAGGTACTGCACGTTCCATGGGCCTGGTAGTGGAGGACTAAGAAATGGCTAAACTGACCAAGCGCATGCGTGTTATCCGCGAGAAAGTTGATGCAACCAAACAGTACGACATCAACGAAGCTATCGCTCTGCTGAAAGAGCTGGCGACTGCTAAATTCGTAGAAGCGTGGACGTAGCTGTTAACCTCGGCATCGACGCTCGTAAATCTGACCAGAACGTACGTGGTGCAACTGTACTGCCGCACGGTACTGGCCGTTCCGTTCGCGTAGCCGTATTTACCCAGGGTGCAAACGCTGAAGCTGCTAAAGCTGCAGGTGCTGACTGGTAGGTATGGAAGATCTGGCTGACCAGATCAAGAAAGGCGAAATGAACTTTGACGTTGTTATTGCTTCTCCGGATGCAATGCGCGTTGTTGGCCAGCTGGGCCAGGTTCTGGGTCCGCGCGGCCTGATGCCAAACCCGAAAGTGGGTACTGTAACGCCGAACGTTGCTGAAGCGGTTAAAAACGCTAAAGCTGGCCAGGTTCGTTACCGTAACGACAAAAACGGCATCATCCACACCACCATCGGTAAAGTGGACTTTGACGCTGACAAACTGAAAGAAAACCTGGAAGCTCTGCTGGTTGCGCTGAAAAAAGCAAAACCGACTCAGGCGAAAGGCGTGTACATCAAGAAAGTTAGCATCTCCACCACCATGGGTGCAGGTGTTGCAGTTGACCAGGCTGGCCTGAGCGCTTCTGTAAACTAATGCCTTTACGTGGGCGGTGATTTTGTCTACAATCTTACCCCCACGTATAATGCTTAATGCAGACGTATATCCGAGATATTCGGGTTGTGGCAAGGCGGCAACTGAGTGAGTCGCCAGGAGCATAGCTAACTATGTGACTGGTGCGAACGAAGGAAGCCAACGCCGCCACAAGCTGAATAGCGACGGATAGAAAAGATTTGTTCGTTGGAGCCTGGCCTATCCAGGCCTCCGTCGAAGACCGCAGGAGTTTCGCAAGAAACTTAATCCCCTGCGTAGACGGTGACAGAACGCTAAGATTATTCTTTTATATTCTGGCTTGTTTCTGCTCACCGTAATTAAGACGCTCTCTCCGTTTGGAGGAGTGAAGTGAGTTCCAGAGATTTTCTCTGGCAAACATCCAGGAGCAAAGCTAATGGCTTTAAATCTTCAAGACAAACAAGCGATTGTTGCTGAAGTCAGCGAAGTAGCCAAAGGCGCGCTGTCTGCAGTAGTTGCGGATTCCCGTGGCGTAACTGTAGATAAAATGACTGAACTGCGTAAAGCAGGTCGCGAAGCTGGCGTATACATGCGTGTTGTTCGTAACACCCTGCTGCGCCGTGCTGTTGAAGGTACTCCGTTCGAGTGCCTGAAAGACGCGTTTGTTGGTCCGACCCTGATTGCATACTCTATGGAACACCCGGGCGCTGCTGCTCGTCTGTTCAAAGAGTTCGCGAAAGCGAATGCAAAATTTGAGGTCAAAGCCGCTGCCTTTGAAGGTGACTGATCCCGGCGTCTCAGATCGACCGCCTGGCAACTCTGCGACCTACGAAGAAGCAATTGCACGCCTGATGGCAACCATGAAAGAAGCTTCGGCTGGCAAACTGGTTCGTACTCTGGCTGCTGTACGCGATGCGAAAGAAGCTGCTTAATCGCAGTTATCTTTTTAACGCATTCGCTTACGTATAAACTTATTCTGATATTCAGGAACAATTTAAATGTCTATCACTAAAGATCAAATCATTGAAGCAGTTGCAGCTATGTCTGTAATGGACGTTGTAGAACTGATCTCTGCAATGGAAGAAAAATTCGGTGTTTCCGCTGCTGCTGCTGTAGCTGTAGCTGCTGGCCCGGTTGAAGCTGCTGAAGAAAAAACTGAATTCGACGTAATTCTGAAAGCTGCTGGCGCTAACAAAGTTGCTGTTATCAAAGCAGTACGTGGCGCAACTGGCCTGGGTCTGAAAGAAGCTAAAGACCTGGTAGAATCTGCACCGGCTGCTCTGAAAGAAGGCGTGAGCAAAGACGACGCAGAAGCACTGAAAAAGCTCTGGAAGAAGCTGGCGCTGAAGTTGAAGTTAAATAAGCCAACCCTTCCGGTTGCAGCCTGAGAAATCAGGCTGATGGCTGGTGACTTTTTAGTCACCAGCTTTTTGCGCTGTAAGGCGCCAGTAGCGTTTCACACTGTTTGACTACTGCTGTGCCTTTCAATGCTTGTTTCTATCGACGACTTAATATACTGCGACAGGACGCCCGTTCTGTGTAAATCGCAATGAAATGGTTTAAGCGTGATAGCAACAGGCATTGCGGAAAGTGTTCCATTTCCGGTCAACAAAATAGTGTTGCACAAACTGTCCGCTCAATGGACAGATGGGTCGACTTGTCAGCGAGCTGAGGAACCCTATGGTTTACTCCTATACCGAGAAAAAACGTATTCGTAAGGATTTTGGTAAACGTCCACAAGTTCTGGATGTACCTTATCTCCTTTCTATCCAGCTTGACTCGTTTCAGAAATTTATCGAGCAAGATCCTGAAGGGCAGTATGGTCTGGAAGCTGCTTTCCGTTCCGTATTCCCGATTCAGAGCTACAGCGGTAATTCCGAGCTGCAATACGTCAGCTACCGCCTTGGCGAACCGGTGTTTGACGTCCAGGAATGTCAAATCCGTGGCGTGACCTATTCCGCACCGCTGCGCGTTAAACTGCGTCTGGTGATCTATGAGCGCGAAGCGCCGGAAGGCACCGTAAAAGACATTAAAGAACAAGAAGTCTACATGGGCGAAATTCCGCTCATGACAGACAACGGTACCTTTGTTATCAACGGTACTGAGCGTGTTATCGTTTCCCAGCTGCACCGTAGTCCGGGCGTCTTCTTTGACTCCGACAAAGGTAAAACCCACTCTTCGGGTAAAGTGCTGTATAACGCGCGCATCATCCCTTACCGTGGTTCCTGGCTGGACTTCGAATTCGATCCGAAGGACAACCTGTTCGTACGTATCGACCGTCGCCGTAAACTGCCTGCGACAATCATTCTGCGTGCCCTGAACTACACCACAGAGCAGATCCTCGACCTGTTCTTTGAAAAAGTTATCTTTGAAATCCGTGATAACAAGCTGCAGATGGAACTGGTGCCGGAACGCCTGCGTGGTGAAACCGCATCTTTCGACATCGAAGCTAACGGTAAAGTGTACGTAGAAAAAGGCCGCCGTATCACTGCGCGCCACATTCGCCAGCTGGAAAAAGACGACGTCAAACTGATCGAAGTCCCGGTTGAGTACATCGCAGGTAAAGTGGTTGCTAAAGACTATATTGATGAGTCTACCGGCGAGCTGATCTGTGCTGCGAACATGGAGCTGAGCCTGGATCTGCTGGCTAAGCTGAGCCAGTCTGGTCACAAGCGTATCGAAACGCTGTTCACCAACGATCTGGATCACGGCCCATATATCTCTGAAACCTTACGTGTCGACCCAACTAACGACCGTCTGAGCGCACTGGTAGAAATCTACCGCATGATGCGCCCTGGCGAGCCGCGACTCGTGAAGCAGCTGAAAGCCTGTTCGAGAACCTGTTCTTCTCCGAAGACCGTTATGACCTGTCTGCGGTTGGTCGTATGAAGTTCAACCGTTCTCTGCTGCGCGAAGAAATCGAAGGTTCCGGTATCCTGAGCAAAGACGACATCATTGATGTTATGAAAAAGCTCATCGATATCCGTAACGGTAAAGGCGAAGTCGATGATATCGACCACCTCGGCAACCGTCGTATCCGTTCCGTTGGCGAAATGGCGGAAAACCAGTTCCGCGTTGGCCTGGTACGTGTAGAGCGTGCGGTGAAAGAGCGTCTGTCTCTGGGCGATCTGGATACCTGATGCCTCAGGATATGATCAACGCCAAGCCGATTTCTGCAGCAGTGAAAGAGTTCTTCGGTTCCACCAGCTGTCTCCAGTTTATGGACCAGAACAACCCGCTGTCTGAGATTACGCACAAACGTCGTATTTCCGCACTCGGCCCAGGCGGTCTGACCCGTGAACGTGCAGGCTTCGAAGTTCGAGACGTACACCCGACTCACTACGGTCGCGTATGTCCAATCGAAACCCCTGAAGGTCCGAACATCGGTCTGATCAACTCTCTGTCCGTGTACGCACAGACTAACGAATACGGCTTCCTTGAGACTCCGTATCGTAAAGTGACCGACGGTGTTGTAACTGACGAAATTCACTACCTGTCTGCTATCGAAGAAGGCAACTACGTTATCGCCCAGGCGAACTCCAACCTGGATGAAGAAGGCCACTTCGTAGAAGACTGGTAACTTGCCGTAGCAAAGGCGAATCCAGCTTGTTCAGCCGTGACCAGGTTGACTACATGGACGTATCCACCCAGCAGGTGGTATCCGTCGGTGCGTCCCTGATCCCGTTCCTGGAACACGATGACGCCAACCGTGCATTGATGGGTGCGAACATGCAACGTCAGGCCGTTCCGACTCTGCGTGCTGATAAGCCGCTGGTTGGTACTGGTATGGAACGTGCTGTTGCCGTTGACTCCGGTGTAACTGCGGTTGCTAAACGTGGTGGTGTCGTTCAGTACGTGGATGCTTCCCGTATCGTTATCAAAGTTAACGAAGAGAGATGTATCCGGGTGAAGCAGGTATCGACATCTACAACCTGACCAAATACACCCGTTCTAACCAGAACACCTGTATTAACCAGATGCCGTGTGTGTCTCTGGGTGAACCGGTTGAACGTGGCGACGTGCTGGCAGACGGTCCGTCCACCGACCTCGGTGAACTGGCGCTTGGTCAGAACATGCGCGTAGCGTTCATGCCGTGGAATGGTTACAACTTCGAAGACTCCATCCTCGTATCCGAGCGTGTTGTTCAGGAAGACCGTTTCACCACCATCCACATTCAGGAACTGGCGTGTGTGTCCCGTGACACCAAGCTGGGGCCAGAAGAGATCACCGCTGACATCCCGAATGTGGGTGAAGCTGCGCTCTCCAAACTGGATGAATCCGGTATCGTTTACATTGGTGCGGAAGTAACCGGTGGCGACATTCTGGTTGGTAAGGTAACGCCGAAAGGTGAAACCCAGCTGACCCCAGAAGAAAAACTGCTGCGTGCGATCTTCGGTGAGAAAGCGTCTGACGTTAAAGACTCTTCTCTGCGCGTACCAAACGGTGTATCCGGTACGGTTATCGACGTTCAGGTCTTTACTCGCGATGGCGTAGAAAAAGACAAACGTGCGCTGGAAATCGAAGAAATGCAGCTCAAACAGGCGAAGAAAGACCTGTCTGAAGAACTGCAGATCCTCGAAGCGGGTCTGTTCAGCCGTATCCGTGCTGTGCTGGTAGCCGGTGGCGTTGAAGCTGAGAAGCTCGACAAACTGCCGCGCGATCGCTGGCTGGAGCTGGGCCTGACCGACGAAGAGAAACAAAATCAGCTGGAACAGCTGGCTGAGCAGTATGACGAACTGAAACACGAGTTCGAGAAGAAACTCGAAGCGAAACGCCGCAAAATCACCCAGGGCGACGATCTGGCACCGGGCGTGCTGAAGATTGTTAAAGTATATCTGGCGGTTAAACGCCGTATCCAGCCTGGTGACAAGATGGCAGGTCGTCACGGTAACAAGGTGTAATTTCTAAGATCAACCCGATCGAAGATATGCCTTACGATGAAAACGGTACGCCGGTAGACATCGTACTGAACCCGCTGGGCGTACCGTCTCGTATGAACATCGGTCAGATCCTCGAAACCCACCTGGGTATGGCTGCGAAAGGTATCGGCGACAAGATCAACGCCATGCTGAAACAGCAGCAAGAAGTCGCGAAACTGCGCGAATTCATCCAGCGTGCGTACGATCTGGGCGTGACGTTCGTCAGAAAGTTGACCTGAGTACCTTCAGCGATGAAGAAGTTATGCGTCTGGCTGAAAACCTGCGCAAAGGTATGCCAATCGCAACGCCGGTCTTCGACGGTGCGAAAGAAGCAGAAATTAAAGAGCTGCTGAAACTTGGCGACCTGCCGACTTCTGGTCAGATCCGCCTGTACGACGGCCGCACTGGTGAACAGTTCGAGCGTCCGGTAACCGTTGGTTACATGTACATGCTGAAACTGAACCACCTGGTCGACGACAAGATGCACGCGCGTTCCACCGGTTCTTACAGCCTGGTTACTCAGCAGCCGCTGGGTGGTAAGGCACAGTTCGGTGGTCAGCGTTTCGGGGAGATGGAAGTGTGGGCGCTGGAAGCATACGGCGCAGCATACACCCTGCAGGAAATGCTCACCGTTAAGTCTGATGACGTGAACGGTCGTACCAAGATGTATAAAAACATCGTGGACGGCAACCATCAGATGGAGCCGGGCATGCCAGAATCCTTCAACGTATTGTTGAAAGAGATTCGTTCGCTGGGTATCAACATCGAACTGGAAGACGAGTAATTCTCGCTCAAACAGGTCACTGCTGTCGGGGTAAAACCCGGCAGCGGATTGTGCTAACTCCGACGGGAGCAAATCCGTGAAAGATTTATTAAAGTTTCTGAAAGCGCAGACTAAAACCGAAGAGTTTGATGCGATCAAAATTGCTCTGCTTCGCCAGACATGATCCGTTCATGGTCTTTCGGTGAAGTTAAAAAGCCGGAAACCATCAACTACCGTACGTTCAAACCAGAACGTGACGGCCTTTTCTGCGCCCGTATCTTTGGGCCGGTAAAAGATTACGAGTGCCTGTGCGGTAAGTACAAGCGCCTGAAACACCGTGGCGTCATCTGTGAGAAGTGCGGCGTTGAAGTGACCCAGACTAAAGTACGCCGTGAGCGTATGGGCCACATCGAACTGGCTTCCCCGACTGCGCACATCTGGTTCCTGAAATCGCTGCGTCCCGTATCGGCCTGCTGCTCGATATGCCGCTGCGCGATATCGAACGCGTGCTGTACTTTGAATCCTATGTGGTTATCGAAGGCGGTATGACCAATCTGGAGCGTCAGCAGATCCTGACTGAAGAACAGTATCTGGACGCGCTGGAAGAGTTCGGTGACGAATTCGACGCGAAGATGGGTGCGGAAGCAATCCAGGCCCTGCTGAAGAGCATGGATCTGGAGCAAGAGTGCGAACAGCTGCGTGAAGAGCTGAACGAAACCAACTCCGAAACCAAGCGTAAAAAGCTGACCAAGCGTATCAAACTGCTGGAAGCGTTCGTTCAGTCTGGTAACAAACCAGAGTGGATGATCCTGACCGTTCTGCCGGTACTGCCGCCAGATCTGCGTCCGCTGGTTCCGCTGGATGGTGGTCGTTTCGCGACTTCTGACCTGAACGATCTGTATCGTCGCGTCATTAACCGTAACAACCGTCTGAAACGTCTGCTGGATCTGGCTGCGCCGGACATCATTGTACGTAACGAAAAACGTATGCTGCAGGAAGCGGTTGACGCCCTGCTGGATAACGGTCGTCGCGGTCGTGCGATCACCGGTTCTAACAAGCGTCCTCTGAAATCTTTGGCCGACATGATCAAAGGTAAACAGGGTCGTTTCCGTCAGAACCTGCTCGGTAAGCGTGTTGACTACTCCGGTCGTTCTGTAATCACCGTAGGTCCATACCTGCGTCTGCATCAGTGCGGTCTGCCGAAGAAAATGGCGCTGGAGCTGTTCAAACCGTTCATCTACGGCAAGCTGGAACTGCGTGGTCTTGCTACCACCATTAAAGCTGCGAAGAAAATGGTTGAGCGCGAAGAAGCTGTCGTTTGGGATATCCTGGACGAAGTTATCCGCGAACACCCGGTACTGCTGAACCGTGCACCGACTCTGCACCGTCTGGGTATCCAGGCATTTGAACCGGTACTGATCGAAGGTAAAGCTATCCAGCTGCACCCGCTGGTTTGTGCGGCATATAACGCCGACTTCGATGGTGACCAGATGGCAGTTCACGTACCGCTGACGCTGGAAGCCCAGCTGGAAGCGCGTGCGCTGATGATGTCTACCAACAACATCCTGTCCCCGGCGAACGGCGAACCAATCATCGTTCCGTCTCAGGACGTTGTACTGGGTCTGTACTACATGACCCGTGACTGTGTTAACGCCAAAGGCGAAGGCATGGTGCTGACTGGCCCGAAAGAAGCAGAACGTCTGTATCGCTCTGGTCTGGCTTCTCTGCATGCGCGCGTTAAAGTGCGTATCACCGAGTATGAAAAAGATGCTAACGGTGAATTAGTAGCGAAAACCAGCCTGAAAGACACGACTGTTGGCCGTGCCATTCTGTGGATGATTGTACCGAAAGGTCTGCCTTACTCCATCGTCAACCAGGCGCTGGGTAAAAAAGCAATCTCCAAAATGCTGAACACCTGCTACCGCATTCTCGGTCTGAAACCGACCGTTATTTTTGCGGACCAGATCATGTATACCGGCTTTGCCTATGCAGCGCGTTCTGGTGCATCTGTTGGTATCGATGACATGGTCATCCCGGAGAAGAAACACGAAATCATCTCCGAGGCAGAAGCAGAAGTTGCTGAAATTCAGGAGCAGTTCCAGTCTGGTCTGGTAACTGCGGGCGAACGCTACAACAAAGTTATCGATATCTGGCTGCGGCGAACGATCGTGTATCCAAAGCGATGATGGATAACCTGCAAACTGAAACCGTGATTAACCGTGACGGTCAGGAAGAGAAGCAGGTTTCCTTCAACAGCATCTACATGATGGCCGACTCCGGTGCGCGTGGTTCTGCGGCACAGATTCGTCAGCTTGCTGGTATGCGTGGTCTGATGGCGAAGCCGGATGCTCCATCATCGAAACGCCAATCACCGCGAACTTCCGTGAAGGTCTGAACGTACTCCAGTACTTCATCTCCACCACGGTGCGCGTAAAGGTCTGGCGGATACCGCACTGAAACTGCGAACTCCGGTTACCTGACTCGTCGTCTGGTTGACGTGGCGCAGGACCTGGTGGTTACCGAAGACGATTGTGGTACTCATGAAGGTATCATGATGACTCCGGTTATCGAAGGTGGTGACGTTAAAGAGCCGCTGCGCGATCGCGTACTGGGTCGTGTAACTGCTGAAGACGTTCTGAAGCCGGGTACTGCTGATATCCTCGTTCCGCGCAACACGCTGCTGCACGAACAGTGGTGTGACCTGCTGGAAGAAAACTCTGTCGACGCGGTTAAAGTACGTTCTGTTGTATCTTGTGACACCGACTTTGGTGTATGTGCGCACTGCTACGGTCGTGACCTGGCGCGTGGCCACATCATTAACAAAGGTGAAGCAATCGGTGTTATCGCGGCACAGTCCATCGGTGAACCGGGTACACAGCTGACCATGCGTACGTTCCACATCGGTGGTGCGGCATCACGTGCGGCTGCTGAATCCAGCATCCAGGTGAAAAACAAAGGTAGCATCAAGCTCAGCAACGTGAAGTCGGTTGTGAACTCCAGCGGTAAACTGGTTATCACTTCCCGTAACACCGAACTGAAACTGATCGACGAATTCGGTCGTACCAAAGAAAGCTACAAAGTACCTTACGGTGCGGTACTGGCGAAAGGCGATGGCGAACAGGTTGCTGGCGGCGAAACCGTTGCAAACTGGGACCCGCACACCATGCCGGTTATCACCGAAGTAAGCGGTTTTGTACGCTTTACTGACATGATCGACGGCCAGACCATTACGCGTCAGACCGACGAACTGACCGGTCTGTCTTCGCTGGTGGTTCTGGATTCCGCAGAACGTACCGCAGGTGGTAAAGATCTGCGTCCGGCACTGAAAATCGTTGATGCTCAGGGTAACGACGTTCTGATCCCTGGTACCGATATGCCTGCGCAGTACTTCCTGCCGGGTAAAGCGATTGTTCAGCTGGAAGATGGCGTACAGATCAGCTCTGGTGACACCCTGGCGCGTATTCCGCAGGAATCCGGCGGTACCAAGGACATCACCGGTGGTCTGCCGCGCGTTGCGGACCTGTTCGAAGCACGTCGTCCGAAAGAGCCGGCAATCCTGGCTGAAATCAGCGGTATCGTTTCCTTCGGTAAAGAAACCAAAGGTAAACGTCGTCTGGTTATCACCCCGGTAGACGGTAGCGATCCGTATGAAGAGATGATTCCGAAATGGCGTCAGCTCAACGTGTTCGAAGGTGAACGTGTAGAACGTGGTGACGTAATTTCCGATGGTCCGGAAGCGCCGCACGACATTCTGCGTCTGCGTGGTGTTCATGCTGTTACTCGTTACATCGTTAACGAAGTACAGGACGTATACCGTCTGCAGGGCGTTAAGATTAACGATAAACACATCGAAGTTATCGTTCGTCAGATGCTGCGTAAAGCTACCATCGTTAACGCGGGCAGCTCCGACTTCCTGGAAGGCGAACAGGTTGAATACTCTCGCGTCAAGATCGCAAACCGCGAACTGGAAGCGAACGGCAAAGTGGGGGCAACTTAC
>ENA-OQDE01000844-OQDE01000844.1-human-gut-metagenome-genome-assembly--contig:-NODE-844-length-14943-cov-2.589768_pt1 | contig 14943 bp, 14 predicted proteins | sample MGYA00242768_ERZ504595 | MGnify/ENA primary metagenome ERZ504595 (study PRJEB26092, sample SAMD00036307) | human gut metagenome | host: Homo sapiens | study: EMG produced TPA metagenomics assembly of...
CCTGCTGCGACCGGTTTCAGTACAGTAAAACCAATCTTGCATCTATTGAAAACAAGGATGGGAGATAGACCTGACGACAGTCAATGTACATACTAAAGCATTTAAATGGTCAAGCTCGCTCAATCTGGCAACCAATAAGAATAAGGTGCTCGATATGGGAGGAAATGATAATGTAATTACAGAAGCCTATGATGCTCGTTTTATCACAAAGGTGGGAGGTCCGATTTCACAATTCTATGTTTACCGTACGGATGTTTGTTAACAAACGACGACTTTGAACTTGGTCCTGATGGTAAGTATGACAAATCCCGTCCTCGTGTTCCTGTCCTGACCAACCAGATTCCCGGAAATGTGAAATACGTGGATATAGATGGAAATGGGGAAATCAATTCCGATGATATGGTTCCTTATGGATCGAACGACCCGGATCTGACATACGGATTCACTAATCGTTTCTCTTATAAGAACCTGGAATTAAGCGTATTCCTTCGTGGACAAATCGGTGGTAAGGTGCTTTATCTGGCTGGTCGTAGTTTGGATACGGGACGTGGAAACTACAATGGATTGAAAGATGGCTACACGCTTATAAAGAAGAGTACGCCGGAGGAAATCCGATACCGACAAGTCTGGGAGTAGACATGTCCTGGGATGGTAAGACTCCATTACCTTACGGACTTGGCAACAACTCTCCTCTTAATAAGGACGGTCAAATGCACATGACAGACATGGCTATTTATAATGCTTCTTTCTTGCGGATACAGAACATCAGCCTGACTTATAAATTGCCTAAGAAATGGTTGAGAAAATCTCATATTCAGGCAGCTAAAGTCTATGTGACGGCAGAAAACCTGTATACGTTTACAGATTATATCGGTAATCCGGATGTAAATAGCTATTCGCCCGATAATCCGATGGTGCGTGGTGCGGATTATACCACTTATCCGCAGTCGAGAAAGTATATATTCGGAGTTAACTTAACATTTTAATCTATTGCCATTATGAAATCATTTTATAAATTAATAGTAAGTATAAGTTGTCTGTTCGCACTATCTTCCTGTGAAGGATATCTGGATGTGGAGCAACCCTCTATTTATACTGACCAGAACTATTATAAAACGCCGCAGGATTTTGAAACGGCGATTAATGGTTGTTATGCACAATTGCAGACTATCTATAATAAGAATTATATGGAAGCAATTGTCACTCGTGCCGACGAGGTTCGTAACTCTACCCCGATAGGACGTTTCATGGATACCCCGATGGAGAGCAAATGGTCAAAGCCCTGGTCGGCTTGGTGGACACTGGTGTTTCGTTGCAATCAATTATTAAGCAGGATAGATGCAGTGGTTTTTACCGATGAAGATCGTAAAGCATATATTACCGGAGAGCTTATGCATTGCGCGGACTGGCTTATCTTCAGTTTGCCTGGTGTTGGGGTGGTGCTCCGTTGATTACTAAGGAAATTTCTCGTGAAGAAGTGTATAAGGTAGCACGTTCCAGTCAGGAGGATACTTACAAACAGGCGATTTCTGATTTTGAAGATGCGTTTAACAGGCTGCCTGACAGTTGGGCAAGCAGTGAGGCAGGACGGGTGACGAAATATGCTGCTGCCGGTATGCTGGGACGTACTTATATGTATATGCATAATTATACGAAGGCGGCAGAATATTTGGGAAAAGTCATTGAACAGGAAGGCACTCTTTATGAACTGGCTGGTAAATATGAAGATTGTTTCAGTGACGAATATAATAATGGTAAAGAACGGGTTTGGGAAGTTCAATATCTGGGTGGTACTACTGGTAAGGCTTTGGGATTAAGTCAAAGTTTTAGTGGTTGGTTCATTCCTTCTACGCTGAATAAAGAGAAAGGGGACTATGCTAAGTTGAACGGCATTACGTTCAATGGTGCTTCCAGCTCCATCCGTGCTTCCATGTCCATTGCGGGCGACGGAGTGTATGAAACAGGAGATAAGAGAAGAGACTTGACAATAGTCAATAACCTGTATCTTGACAAGAGCGCTCCGCAGGCCGATGTATATGTGGTGCGGAAGTTCTTAAGAGCTACTAAGAATGCGCCGACGGCAGTTGACGAATGGGGAAATAATATTCCTATCCTGCGTTATACGGATGTTAAGTTGATGTATGCGGAAGCACTGAACGAATTGGATTATGCTACTTATCTATCTACCGATATATTGCCAATTATCAATGACGTAAGAAAGAGAGCAGGTCTGTCTGCTAAATTGTCAAGTGATTTTGCCGATAAACAAGCGGTATTAGACTATCTCGTTAAAGAGCGTTTTGTAGAATTCTCTTTCGAAGGAATCCGCTGGCCGGACTTGATTCGTTGGGATTTAGCAGAAGAGGCGATGGCAACACACTTTGCCCTGGTAGACGAAGGTTATAATGAAACGACCGAACAGCCTACGTATGCAATGAAGTCATATAATAAATTGGCGCCTATTCCTCTGTCGGATATATTAGCTTATGGAAATAAGGATATTATGTGGCAGAATGATGGTTATTAATCGTTGGTTAACACAAAAAAAGAAAGCTATGATGATAAAAACATTGAGATATATGATGTTGGGTGCTGTGCTGGTTATGGCAGGGACCTCTTGCAGTGATAATGATGAATATGACAATCCTTCACGTCCGGTAGAGCCGGGTGATTCCTACTTCAGTTCGGAACCAGTTGAAGAAGGTCCTTCCCTCTTTGATGCCGCAACCATAAATACCAGTAAGATTCCCCGGGTCACTTCGAACAAGAATACTGGCCTGGATGAATACTATCCGTTAGATCCGGGAGATACATGGGCGTCGGTTATTCGTCCGGAACGTGTGAAGTTTTTGAGAAATTCCTGAAAGAAGATATGATATTTGTCAATGGGGGTACGTTCCTGATGGGAGCTACGGCAGAACAGGGAGAAGGTGTGCATATTGACGAACTTCCGGTACATAAAGTAACTGTGAGCGATTTCTATATTTGCAGGTTTGAGGTAACACAGGAAATGTATTCATACGTAATGGGTAAATGGGAGAATTTCTCATGGAAAGATCTTGCTACTACCCGGTTGCCGATGGATAATCGTCTTTTCTCTGAAATGCAGACATTCTGTAATAAATTGAATGAGATAACAGGATTACATTTTACCTTACCTACGGAGGCGCAATGGGAGTTTGCGGCTCGTGGAGGCAGGAAAAGAACTTCAACGGTTTATGCCGGAAGTAATAATTTTGATGAAGTGGGCTACAATCTTTCCAATTGTTACCGTTTGCCGGAAGGACAGACTGGTATGCAGTTCTGGCCGGAAGAAGTAGGAAAAAAATTACCAAACGAATTAGGACTTTATGATATGTCCGGCAATGTAGCGGAATCTGCCTCGACTGGTACGACGAATATAGTGGTGAAGATCAGGTAGATCCGGTAGGTCCGGACGCATTGCCGTCGGATGTGCCTCAAAAACGAATCTGTCGTGGTGGAGGATGGAATACAAATACGAGTGCTTGCCGGGTTTCTGCCCGTGCTGCCTTTCCCGTAGATAAACGTAATAAGTTGATTGGTTTCAGGTTAGTACATCCTAAATTGGAGAATGTACAATAAGTGTTTGTTTTAAGGTATTGAATATTAATAGGTAGAGTAATGAAGAAGTATGGTATAATAGGGATCGTGTTTGTCGGGGTAGCGGTGATTTGTGCTTTCACATTTAGAGGGCATAAAGAGGCTGACTATTTGTTGACGGATTTTCCGGCAGAAGCTGATCCGGTGACGGTTGGAAACAAGATAGCCGATCGTTTTCTGGAGCAATGGCATTCGCAGTATGGCAGTCCGCTACGTGTAGACGAACCGCGTACACAAATCACTTATCCGGATGTATGCACTTGGTTGGGTGGATTGTGGTTCGCGCAGGCAACAAAAAACAGAGGCTTGGAGGAACGCTTGGAAGCGCGCTTCCAACCTCTCTTCACGACAGAGGCTTATCTGCAACCGCAAGCCAATCATGTGGATAATAATGTGTTTGGTGCTGTTCCTCTGGAATTATATATGCAGACTAAAGATGAAAAGTATCTGGCAATGGGTATGAAATATGCAGATACACAGTGGGATGCACCTGCAACGCAAGAACTAACCGAAGAAGAAAAAGCATGGGCCGACAAAGGATATTCCTGGCAAACCCGTTTGTGGATGGATGATATGTTTATGATAACAGCCGTTCAGGCGCAAGCCTACCGGGTTACGCAGGATATGAAATATATTACCCGTGCTGCCCGTGAAATGGTAGTGTATCTGGACTCCCTCCAGTTGGACAACGGTTTGTTCTATCATGCTCCTTCTGCTCCTTATTGTTGGGGAAGAGCCAACGGCTGGATGGCTGTGGGTATGGCAGAATTGTTACGTATCTTGCCGGAAACGAATCCGGATTATGCGGAAATAATGGCTGCTTATCTGAAAATGATGAAAACGCTGAAAGAGACACAGAATGAAAAAGGAATGTGGAGACAGTTGGTAGACGATCCGGAGTTGTGGGAAGAAACATCAGGAAGTGCAATGTTTACGTATGCCATGATTGTAGGAGTAAAAAAAGGTTGGCTGGATGCGAAAGAGTATGGCGAAGTTGCCCGCAAAGGATGGATTGCTTTATGTAGCTATATTGATAAAGCGGGTGATGTGAAGGCGGTATGCGAAGGCACGATGATAAAAAACAGTCGTGAGCACTATATCAATCGTTTGGCATTGACAGGTGATCTTCACGGACAGGCACCCGTACTTTGGTGTGCTTATGCTCTGGTGACAGATTTTAAAACAAATAAGTAAACAAAAAATCCATGAAAACACGTATCATATTCTTTTTCCTGATAATAGTTGCTTCGTGCATACAGGCACAGGTCCGCATGGTCGCCGGGCAATCAGTCTTGTTCGAAAAACAGGATGTGATTGATCTTGCTACATATAACTGGCCGCGTACATTGATAAGTTATGTAGTGGTATTTGATGGAGGAGTAAAAGAAGAAATGCTATCGTTAACGGATAAGAGCCAGGGTGTACCTGTTCCTTTTCAGTTATCGGAGAAAGTGGTAAAAAACGGATTCCTGCAACGCGCCAGAGTCAGTTTCTTTGCCGCATTGCCACAGGGGGGGAAATATGCGTATGAACTGGTCGCAACCGGGCGGAAGCCGGTTACTGTTGACAACCCTTTAGCAGTGGTATCAGAAGATGGACAGTTTTCAATAGGTAATAAAGATATGACTGTGTACATTCCCGCGTCACAGTCTGTAAAAGCCGGAAAAGCTCCGGCTCCGGTGTTGTCTGTGCAGAAAGGCGACCGGAAGATAGGGAATAATAGGTTGTATGCCCACCGTAAGAATGTAGAACGGATTGAAACGCTTCCGGTGGAGGTCGGTGAACTGTTTGTGAAATATCAGATGAAGTACTATCTGGCAGGAAACGCTACGTATACTGCATGGATAAAGGTGGTACAAGGATATCCGTTTGTCATATTGGAAGAAGAGATGAACGGATTATCAAAAGAAGACCGGGTATATCTGGATATGTGTTGGGACAATTTTGCTCCGGTCAAACGCTTCGGTACACAATGGGACCGCGTGTTCGACAAGGCTTCACAATGGATAGGTATTGATACGCCTGTACATACCAGCTATTCTCAGGAAGACCCGCACTGGACAGGAATGGATGGATCGAAGACCCTTCTAAAGAGATGATCTTCCGCATTTCCCCGTTTGGTGGAAATTCGGTCAGGGAACAGCCTCCTGTCATGTCTTTTTGGGAAGAGGGAAAGAATGCGGATGAATTGGGCGTCTTTGTTTACGATCATCAAAAGTGGGATGACCGGCAGTATGGTATCTGGCAGCCTACTCCTGATTTGAGTATTTATTTCCGGTATGATGATAACAAACTATACTTTAAATATCCGCTTGTCGATGGAAGCCGCTCTACGGCAATCGCCTTTTTCTCCGAAGAACAGGGACGGAAAGCAGTGGCCGGTTTTAATAAACGTATCGATGAGATAGCCAAAGCCGGAGGCGCGCATAAATCAGAGTTTTTGTCGTATCGGTATACACAGATGCTTCATCAGCAATATGCTTCTTTAAGCCTGGATAGGATAAAAGATTGGGAACTTGAATATGCTAATGACAAAAAACAACCGGAGAACCTGTTTACAAAGGATCATACCGGACAGACAGCGGAAAGTTTCTATCAGAATATGATTTCGTCCGCTTTTGCTTATTATCCGATGGGACTGAATTTTTATCCGGGGATTCATTCGATAGAACATCGTCCGGTATATTCCAAGTTGGTAGAAGGATACTTGTTTCATGCCCGGAGTTTGACGGAAAAGCAACGGAAAACAGTGAACGCTTTGTTTATTCTCGGTGGCTACGTGAATATGCTTGAAGAGATGAATGCCATCCGGAATTCATTGGCAGGTACCGCTAATATGGCCGCTGATGGTTGGTGTGTCCCGATGCAGACAGCCTATTTGTTTCCGGAGCATCCGATGGCAAAAGAATGGGGGGACTTTTTCGAGAAATGTCTGGAGATATACGGAGTGTTTTATACACGTCCCGAAGTAAGGCCTTTCGAAGGTAAAGGCGGACGTTGGGTAGAAAGCCTGGGTGTTTATAATTGGGCTTATCTTCGTCCGACAGGGCATTCCAACATTGCAGGTGAATTATATGACGGGAAAAACCGTTTTGCCAGTTCGTATATGGCGGAGAGGGGAAAATGGCTGGTGGATATGCTGACCGCTCCCGTGTATAATTATAGAAATGTGGAAGGAGCACAGCCGGGCTATCCGGAAGGATGGAGGCCGGGAGATGCCTTGGATGAAAAATCTTTCACCCGTCAATATCCCGCTCATGGTGCGCATGGTGGGGGAACAACCGTAGATCGTCCCAGTTCATTGTTCGAATTGGGTGAATGGTTGTTTAATTATGATCCGATAGTAGCAGAGAATATATTCTGGGCAGGAACATTTGGCAAAGAGTTAGAGCATAAACTGAAAGACTCTGACTGGGCTGAAGTGTATAAGCGAATTCATACAGTAGATAACCGGGGTACAAATCCTCATCTGAAAAGCTGTAAATACGTGGGACACGGCATTGTGCTTCGTGCGGGAGTCGATACGCCGGAAGAATTATCCATTCATTTGGAGCAGGTGGACAAGGGACCCAATTATCGTTGGGGAAATCAGGCACAGGGAAATTCCGGTGGTATTTACTTTTATGCGCAGGGACAGATTTTACAGGGCATGAGAATGAGAATGCCGGAGATCACATCACCAATAATCTGGATGGTGTCACTAACTTCGGTGTCATGAAGAACGGGGAATTCCGTACCATCGGCATGAATGAGTTGACTGCTCCCTTGTATGACTTGGGTGTCGCACAGTTTGCGGAGTTACTGCCTGCCACCGGAAAAGATTTATATAGTTGGCCTGAATATCAGTCGCGTAGCATTTTGCTGGTAGGTACGGACTACTATTTGATTTTTGATGAAACAGGAACTAATTGGAGAGCGGCACATCGTTTTCCTGGTTCACCGGGAAAGGATTTGAATATCCCCAAATTACTTTCCTATCTAAAAAAGCACGTGATGACCATTGGACTGTGGCAGAAACTGCTACTTCCAGAGGCTTCTATCGGGATGCGTTTGGTTCGCTGCTTACGTTGGTTTCGCATAAAAAGGGAGAAGTGGTTCCGTTGCGTGGAAAATTGAAAAATATTCCTTTATTGGGAACTGAAGAGGTAGCTGATTTTATTCCGGCAAAGGAAGGGGCTTATCCTGAAGGAGTCATCGGTATTCGTGCTCCCCAAAGTGAGGATTTGGTATTTCGTGCAGGAAAACCTTGGAATATCGTACGGAACAGGAAGATTTTGAAGGCAAAGCAGGAGTCATTCGACGGATGAAAGACGGCAGTCTGCAGTTGGCTTTGATTCGAGGTACTAAGATTGCTGCAGACGGGTTAGGTCTGTCGATGGAAGCCGGGGATGAGGCAGCGATTGCTTTGACTCGTGCCGTTGACGAAACTTTATTCGGTACGTTTAAGGCTCTGAAAGTAACAAAGGTCACTCTTACCGGAGTGACGCCCAAAGGGACTTTTTATATAGATGGAGTGGCTCAACCTGTCCGTGTGAAAGCCGGTCAGGCAGTGCTAACCCTTCCGGCGGGACAACATAGTCTGGAATACACAGCCGGAAAAGCAATGCCATTGCCTGCTGAAATCACAGATGTGGAATATGAGAAGAATCATTTCTTGATTTACTGGCAGAATCCGAACCGGTTGAAGAGCGTCCGGCTGGAAGTTTCTGTGGATGGTGGAAAACATTGGGAAACAGTGACGACAACTCTTCATTCTCCTTATAAGCTGTCTAAAGATGGATATAAAGATAAAATACATATCCGTGCTGTTGCTATGAATGGCAAAAGAGCAGCTTCATCCGCTAAGGAATATCCGGTTTATGTTACCGGTGAGGCTCCTCATTATCCGGAAGGAATCTGGATGAAACTGGATGATAACCGGGTGGAAATATCATGGGGAAAAGTGCTCGGAGTACAGAAATACCGTTTGTATCGGAGAGTAAAGGGGGAACAGGAATTTCGTCTGATATATGAAGGCAAAGCAAATTGTTTTGTTGATAAGACAGCAGCAGGAGTTTGTAAGGCATTTGCAATGCCCGGTTCATTGGATAATCGCTTGCAGGACAGGCACGGTTTGAAGGTGTATGAATATGCAGTGGCCTCTGTCAACGGAAATGGCGAAGGAGCCTTGTCGCCTGTTGAAAATACAGATCCCGCTTCGTGGAAGAATTGGTATCCGGCTGTTACATTGAAGTTCAAACGTCAATCAGCTTTCTGGATGCCTCCATATATGTCTGCGAATATGTCGCCGGAGAAGTATTATCCTGATTAATAACGTGCCGGTTTATGTCCGGTTAAAATGCCCGGTAGTCTAAAATAACAGAAATAAAATGAGAATAATATATTTTTTATGGGCGTTGGTGTTCGTTCTTTCTTCTTGCAAGGAGAAGCCCTCTACCTCTATTGTGTTGAAGAATCCTATAAATGAAGAGCGTGTGGATGAAAGCTTCAGACTTTCGCGTATGGAGTTGAGGGCAGTTGGAGACGAATTACTTCCTGTGGTGAAGAAAGCGGATGGAACATATATTCCTTGTCAGGTGGACGATATGGATCAGGATGGTTTATGGGATGAGCTGGCTTTTGTATATACCTTGGGCGGTCATGAAACGGTAGAGCTGTTGCTGGACTGGATGTCGGCTGCCGATTATCCGGTTTTTGAACGACGTACCAATATCCGCTATGGGAAGATGACTTCTCCGGGACAGGTGGAAGAATTATCCTCCGATACGCATGGAAAGCAGAATCTGCCCCGTTCGGTCAATTATCCTTATCAGATGGATGGACTGGCATGGGAGAATGACAAAGTGGGATTCCGCCATTATTTTGACGGTAGGAACTGTCGCGATTTATTTGGTAAGAGAGTTTCTGAAATGGTACTTGATACGGTAGGTCTCCGTGCAGATGGATATCCTGACAATACCTATCAGGTGTTGAGAGAATGGGGATGTGATATTTTAAGTGTGGCGAATTCTTTCGGACTGGGAGGAATTGCTATCCAGTTGCAGGATACGCTGTTGCGGATGGGAGTGGAGCAAAAAGATACAGTGGACATCATTGATTCTTCTCATTTTGAGGTGATAGCGGAAGGACCTGTACGTTCCGTCTTCCGGTTGGATTTTACGAGATGGGATGTGTTGGGAACAAAAGTCGATGTTCATGAAACGGTCACTATCTGGGCAGGTAAAAACGGATATGAGGAAGAAATACGTACTTCGCCGCTTCCGGAGAATGCGGTATTGGTAACAGGACTTGTTGGCAATAACAATACGAAGGAATTTGTAGAGAAGCAGTATGCAGGAAAATGGGTTTCCATGATTACACATGATAAACAGACGGTGAATAAGGATTACGAATTGGGTATGGCATTGCTAATCCCTAAGGATCAATTAGTGGAAACGTTCCATGCACCCGATGAAGGAAACGGAATTCTTAAAACATGGTGTGCCAAACTGAAACCGGGTAATAATGGATATCGTTATCAGGTGTATGCCGGCTGGGAACTAGGAGTGGATGATTTCTCTAAACGTGAGGAATTTATTCGTCTGGTCGATACGTATGCCGATTATTTAAATCATCCTGTTAGTATACATATTAATTAACCTGATAATAAAAGAATAGATGAAACCGAAAGTTTTTCAATATATAGTTCTCTCTCTGTTGTTGTTCTTCTGCACTTCGGCTTGTAATGATAGCGATGCCAGGGAAAACAGTAATCAGCCTTTGCCTTCAACTCCGGAGGAAGGGCAGGTAGAAGAGGCTGGTCCTTTTATGCGGGGGACTACTTATGAAGAAAGAGGAAAGTCGCTTATCGACTGTATGCTCCGGGTGTCTCCGGGTAAAGGTTACAGTATCAAGTATCTGGCTCCGTTCTATTATGCCAGACTGTGGAGTAATCATGAAACGGCAGAAGCAACGGCCAAACTGATTGAAATCTATCAATATCAGTTGGAACATATCGATGAGATTTATCATTCAGATTCTGATTTGGAGTTCTTTGTGCATGCCACTATGCATGGATATATGCTTACGAAGACCCGGATGTCGGAACAGTTGCAGAAGAAGATAAAGGATTTTATGAAATTAGGGAAGTATGCAACTGATAAAGGTACGCTGAATATGAGGATGATGCGACAGGCAAGTGGTTTCCTTTGTGCTGAAGAATGGTCTGATTTTGTGGATGCTGACGGGCAAACTTCTTCCCAGCTAAAAAGCTATTTGCATGGCAGAATACTGAAAACCTTGAAATCTTTCTTCACAGACAACTGCCCTGAAGCCGACGCTTTTACTTATTTGGGAATAAATCTTCAGTATGTGAGGATGCTTGCAGAATTTAGCCGGGATGAAGAAATTCGAAAAACTGCTGCGACGACTTATCAACACATGGTGGCACAGCTGCTGTTACCTTGGAATCAGGGACTTTATTGTGCCAATCCTTCCCGTTGTAAAGGCTGGGCGAATTTATGTACCGGAAATTTGAGTGTAGACGTGCAGATTGGGCAGTTGGCCTGGCTGTTTTACGGAGGACAGAATGAGCGTAAGATTCGTTTGGATGCCGGTAAAGATAATTTTGCCTGTTTCAATTTCTGGATGGCTTACCAACGTAATGTCAAACCTCTCCCTTACCTTCAGTCGCTCAATGCCGGTAAGCAATACCCCTATCATTTTGAGGCTTTGCGTATAAACGACGATCATTTCTGTTGCAGATATACGTATCAAAGTAAAAACTATGGCTTATCCACACAAACGATAGAGGCTTTTTCTAATAAGTTGAAAGGTTTCCAGTATACTTATGCTTTTAAGGAAACTAAAAATCTGCATTTGGTGTGGCAGTCTGATCTGTCTGAAGCTCCGTATTCAGTGTGTGCATGATAATCCCGAACGTCCGCAAAGCTATCAGACGGTATCAAATAAACCGGGATATGGGGAAAATCCTTATCACAGGGTGTTAGGGTATGAAAGAAGTGCTATCGGGGTGTATAATGTGGCGGAGGATTATATGGACCAACCTAAGTTCTATCAGATGTATGTGCCTTTCACTCGTAAAGGGATTAAAACGAAAATGATTAGAGAAATTAATGGTATGCGGTGGGTGTTATGCCATACCGGTTCGATGATGTTTGCCTTTGCTACTCCTGAAGACTGGGATTTCGGCTTGCAAGATAATAAGTATGGTATCAAAGATCACCATATACTGACGCTTAAAGATGTTAACCGCCGTAGGGGCTCTTGGGTGTTGGAAACAACAGAGATTACTGAACGATACAAAGATGCTCAAGGTGATATGGATGCTGAATTGAAAAAGTTTGCCGGTGACATTGCTGCAAAAGTAAAACTTCAGCTTTCTGCTGACTATGAAACGAGTGATACCCCGTCCATATCTTACACCAATATTCAAGGGGATGTATTGGAGCTGACTTTCTTTTCACCGGAAATGTCATATAACGGACAATATAAGGTCAACGGCAAGGCTGTGGATTTAAATACTGAATACATATCCAAAAGTGATTATATGCAACAAAAGGCGGGTAGTAATAGTGTGCAATTCCATACGGCAACAGGAACAGAAAACTTACAGTTAGAATAGTTTTAATCTATTCTTTGCTGCACGGACATCTTTGCTGTGTGCGGTCTTTCGGAATGGAGAGTTTATAAATTCGTGAATAATTAATAGATCGGCTATGAAGGCTATGAAACTGAAATCTTGTTTTTTGCTTATCGGATTATTGCTGGTATGTAATGTTTATGCACAGGAGTTATGCCGGGCGGATTTTCTCCCTAAGGCTTCTGCAGCTTTTGATTTGCTGACGCAGAAATACAGTGAGGAACGGATCGTAAAAGAAATAAGGGCTAAAAATGTCCGTTGGGTGACTAATCTGATGTCGGCATCTGCTGTTTTCTATAAGGCAACGCACGAGAAGCGTTACCTGGATATGTCAGAGCAGGTGTTTGGGAATGCCATTCGTGAATGGAAGAAAAATGAGAAACTGATGCACGGCAAGGATGATTTCTTTGCATTGCAGAACTTGGCGCTGGCCTATGAAATATTGCAGGACAATGACCGTCTGCCAATGGGAGCTGATGAAGTGATGATTCGTTTTGCCGATCTTCACTTTGATCCTGATTTTGTAATTGATAATAATCAGGGACAGGAACGTGCATTGGGGTTTGTACGGATGTGTAATTTGTTCCCCGATGCTCCGGGCGTTCCCATTGGAAAGAGTATGTTGATAAGATGTGGCACTTTTGGTATCGTAATAAAGACGTAGATGAAACTGCGACTCTCTATGCTTCCATTCATTTGAATGACATCATCAATATTGCCATTGAGAGTGATAAAGTGGCGTTGTTGAAGACTCCGGAAATAAGACGGTGGTTCGAACGCTATCGTGACCAACAGGCTCCCAGCGGTTATATGCCCGAATATGGAGATGATTATTTCTTTGCCTATAACAACTGGATACTGGTATTTGAAAAGATGGCACGCCTGACCGGTGATGCTTCTTTTCGAAAAGCTGCCTGGAAGTTATTTACTATCGGATACCCTAATTTAGATATTAAGTACTTCAAACCGGGATGGAATCTTCGGCAGGCCTGTGATTGGGCTGCTCTTGCAGAGGTAGCCCTGTTGCCTACCTTTTTTGAAAAATCAGATTCTCCTGTTCGTACTTCTCTGGTCACCACCCGTACAAATCGGAAGGGAAAAACGGATATACCCGACCAGCTGCTATTGCGAGCCTCTTCTGAAGCGGGAACCCCGTTTATAATGAGTGACTTGTATGCATCCGGCACTCATCAGCATCCAAATCTGCGTGGTACGATTAATTACTTTGAAGTGGATGATAACCCTCTGTTTCATGGTGTACAGAGGCATGCTACCGATGTGCGTCATGGCAATACTGTCGTTCTGATGAAAGAGAACGGGAGTGGATTCCCGTTTGATGAGAAGGGCAGCCGGTTGTTCACTAATAGCTGGTTTACAGATTGTGTTGATTTCAGTCAGTCTACGGAGATTTCCGGTGATACTGCAATGCGGGGGATGAGAAAGATGACATTCCGCTTTCAGGGAGAACCGGGTGAAGAGATTTATATTAAGAATGTCCGGTTGATTGGAAAGGCAGGAAACAGGTTGCTGCATGACTGTAGCACGTTAGAGAACTGGAGTAAAAACGTGACTTTGGTTGACTTGGGTAAAGAAGGAAAAGCTGTGAAAGTTGTTCTTCCGGACAAGAATGTCTGTTTTGTGAATCTGGATGTAGCCGCAGATTTTAGTCTGAATGATTATCGGTATATTGGTTGTGATTGGAAGCATACGGCAAAAAGCGGAGCGAAGAAATCGGTATTAGATTTTATGATACGCGCCTATAATAAGGTTTCTCATCCGGGTGAGGAATATATTCACGAGAAGTAGGAACATTGTTTAATCCGAACACAGTAAGAGAAGCATGGCAGAAACGCGGAGGGAGATTCTTATGGACGAATTGTGTTGGATGACCAATGTGTGGATGGATCTGTCCTACAACGGAATATGGTGCTCACAAAAGAAGGAATACTTGTTATACAGGATCATTTATTGCCTGGGGCAGGAACGGAAGGTTATACCGCCGGCAGTTTATGGCAACTTTATTCGTTGGATAAAAGCGGTAAGAATTGGTTCAATTCCACAGGAGAGAATAAAAAGTGGAAAGATCGTTCGGGGAAAGATATTGAAACAAATCAATTATTAGTTTACTTTGAGGAACAGAAGGGGCGTCATTTTGGGGTGCAACAACAGGAGTATACAGTCAAGCCTGTTACAACTTTTGCCAAACAAAAGGTAATCCCCGGTTCTGCTGTTACGTTCGTAACTATTATTGTTCCTCACACTGCTTTATGGAAAGCTGAAGACATAGTGAAAGCTATTTCTGCTCAAACGGATGCTACTCATCAAAGTAATGTTTGGATTACTCTTGCCAATAAGAATAATTTGAAGATTGAAATAACAAAGGAAGGAAATTGGAAAGTGGAAAGGAATGAATGAAACGGGGATAATAACCAATTTGTGCAATTTCTGGATCAGTTAGGTAGAAATAGTAAGAGCATTCAGTTGTTGCAAATTTTGCAACACTGAATGCTCGCTCCTTTTAATTTTCCTTTTCTATATTGTATTCTTGATTCGTGTTTATTTCCGCCTTACCGTAATATCCCGGCATCGGCACATAAATCGGATTATAATAAGTATTGATATTCTTCAACTTCTTCTCCTCCTCTTTCAGCCGTTTGATATGACGGGAAGCAGTGGTAGAA
>ENA-OQDE01000845-OQDE01000845.1-human-gut-metagenome-genome-assembly--contig:-NODE-845-length-14927-cov-2.719662_pt1 | contig 14927 bp, 19 predicted proteins | sample MGYA00242768_ERZ504595 | MGnify/ENA primary metagenome ERZ504595 (study PRJEB26092, sample SAMD00036307) | human gut metagenome | host: Homo sapiens | study: EMG produced TPA metagenomics assembly of...
GAAACAGAGGGAAAAAGATCGTTTGAGGGATAACAAGATGCAGGTGAAAAGAGAAGGATAAGATAGTTAAGATAGAAATAGGATAGTTATTAGGAACAAAATAATAGGTAACGGAGTAAAGGGTAATCAATAAGATTTCAGGATATATGATTCAGGGTATAAATAGGGCGCGAAATGAAAGCTTAAAAGTTTTGAACCGGACTAAATAGTTTTTATCTTTGCGCCTATTAGTTTTATATACATGGAGTGGTTATATAGTCTATTTCTCGAACATTCTGCCTTACAGGCTGTTGTGGTACTTTCATTGATTTCTGCCATTGGTCTGGGCTTGGGAAGAGTGCATTTCTGGGGAGTTTCCCTGGGAGTCACTTTTGTTTTTTTTGCAGGCATCCTCGCCGGCCATCTCGGGCTTTCGGTCGATCCGCAGATGTTGAACTACGCAGAAAGTTTCGGACTGGTCATTTTCGTTTATTCTCTCGGTTTGCAAGTCGGTCCCGGTTTCTTTAGCTCTTTCCGCATAGGAGGGGTGACATTGAATATGCTGGCATTGGGAGTTGTTCTGTTGGGAACATTGTTGACGGTGGTGGCCAGTTATGCGACAGGTGTCTCTCTTCCTGATATGGTTGGTATCCTTTGTGGAGCAACGACGAATACTCCGGCGTTGGGAGCTGCACAACAAACATTGAAACAGATGGGAATGGACAGCAGTACTCCTGCTTTAGGATGTGCGGTAGCCTATCCGATGGGGGTAGTTGGTGTAATCCTTGCCGTTTTATTAATTCGCAAAGTGCTGGTTCGCAAAGAAGACTTGGAGATAAAGAGAAAGACGATGCGAACAAAACCTACATTGCAGCGTTTCAAGTACACAATCCTGCTATTTTCAATAAAAGCATCAAGGATATAGCTCGCATGAGTTACCCGAAGTTTGTCATCTCCCGCTTATGGCGTGACGGACATGTAAGTATTCCGACTTCTGACAAGATATTGAAGGAAGGTGACCGTTTGCTGGTGGTAACTGCGGAGAAAGATGCTTTGGCCTTGACCGTGCTTTTGGTGAACAGGAAAATACGGATTGGAATAAAGAGGACATTGACTGGAATGCGATTGATAGTGAATTGATTTCGCAACGTATTGTCGTTACCCGCCCTGAACTGAATGGTAAGAAACTCGGTTCACTCCGGTTGAGAAATCATTATGGGATTAACATCAGTCGCGTTTACCGGTCGGGTGTGCAGTTGCTTGCTACTCCGGGATTGGTACTTCAATTAGGAGACCGCCTGACGGTAGTGGGAGAGGCTGCTGCTATTCAGAATGTGGAGAAAGTACTTGGAAATGCTGTAAAAAGTTTGAAAGAACCCAATCTGGTTGTTGTGTTTATCGGCATCGTACTCGGTTTGGCATTGGGGGCGATTCCTTTCTCTTTTCCGGGTGTCAGTACTCCTGTGAAGCTGGGATTAGCGGGTGGACCGATTATCGTTGGTATCCTTCTGGGAACTTTTGGACCACGGATACACATGATTACTTATACCACCCGTAGTGCGAATCTGATGCTGCGTGCCTTGGGACTTTCCATGTACCTTGCTTGTCTGGGACTGGATGCCGGAGCTCATTTTTTTGACACCGTATTCCGTCCGGAAGGTTTGTTATGGATCGCTTTAGGAGCCGGATTGACTATTGTTCCAACCGTACTGGTGGGGTTTGTGGCTTTCAAGATGATGAAGATTGATTTCGGTACTGTATCCGGTATGTTGTGCGGAAGTATGGCAAATCCGATGGCACTGAACTATGTAAACGATACAATTCCCGGCGACAACCCATCCGTGGCCTATGCGACCGTTTATCCGCTGTGTATGTTTCTGCGGGTAATTATCGCTCAAGTGTTGTTAATGTTCTTGTTGAATTGAGAAATAATTGTAAATAGTAAAATAGTAAATAGAATGACTGCTCAAAGTAACATAACTCCTGAAAGCATTGTGAATGATCTCCGTTACCTGCAACTGCTTTCCCGAAGTTTTCCTACCATTGCCGATGCCAGTACGGAAATAATCAACTTAGAGGCTATCTTAAATCTACCTAAAGGGACGGAACATTTCCTGACTGATATTCATGGAGAATATGAAGCTTTTCAGCATGTACTGAAAAATGCTTCCGGTGCGGTAAAACGTAAAGTAAATGAAATATTCGGCAACACTCTTCGTGAAGCTGAAAAGAAAGAAATCTGTACTTTGATTTACTATCCCGAAGAGAAACTGCAATTGGTGAAGGCCCGTGAAAAGGATCTGGATGATTGGTATCTGATTACGCTGAACCAACTGGTGAAGGTCTGTCAGAACGTGTCTTCCAAATATACTCGTTCGAAGGTTCGTAAATCACTGCCTGCCGAATTCTCTTATATCATTCAGGAGTTATTGCACGAATCGTCTATCGAACCGAATAAGCATGCTTATATTAATGTAATTATCAGCACAATTATCACTACGAAGCGTGCCGACGATTTCATTATCGCTATGTGTAATCTGATTCAGCGCTTGACTATTGATTCTCTTCATATCGTAGGTGATATTTACGACCGTGGTCCTGGTGCGCATATCATTATGGATACATTGTGTAATTACCACAATTTCGATATTCAATGGGGAAATCATGATATTCTCTGGATGGGAGCAGCTTCCGGTAATGATAGTTGTATCGCTAACGTGATACGTATGTCTATGCGCTATGGTAATCTGGGGACACTTGAAGACGGATACGGAATCAATTTGCTTCCATTGGCTACTTTTGCAATGGATACGTATGCCGATGATCCTTGCACGATTTTCATGCCGAAAATGAACTTTGCCGATGCTCATTATAATGAGAAGACTTTGCGTCTGATTACTCAAATGCATAAAGCCATTACCATTATCCAGTTTAAGCTGGAAGCTGAAATCATCGACCGCCGTCCGGAATTCGGAATGGCTAATCGTAAACTTCTGGAGAAGATTGATTTTGAACGCGGCGTCTTTGTATATGAAGGAAAAGAATATGCTTTGCGTGATACCAATTTCCCGACTGTAGATCCGGCAGATCCTTACCGACTGACTGAAGAAGAACGTGAATTGGTAGAAAAGATTCATTATTCATTTATGAATAGTGAGAAATTGAAGAAGCACATGCGTTGTCTGTTTACCTATGGCGGCATGTATCTGGTTTCAAACTCGAATCTTCTTTATCATGCTTCTGTTCCTCTGAATGAGGATGGCAGCTTTAAACATGTCAAAATACGTGGTAAGGAATACTGGGGACATAAATTGCTGAATAAAGCCGATCAATTGATCCGTACCGCTTATTTCGATGAAGAAGGAGAGGAGGATAAGGAATTTGCTATGGATTATATCTGGTATATGTGGTGTGGTCCGGAAGCTCCTTTGTTCGATAAAGATAAGATGGCGACTTTTGAGCGCTATTTTGTAGAAGATAAAGAGTTACATAAAGAAAAGAAAGGCTATTATTACACATTGCGTAACCGGGAAGATATTTGTGACCAGATTTTGACAGAGTTTGGAGCTTCAGGGCCTCATTCGCATATTATCAACGGTCATGTGCCTGTGAAAACGATTCAGGGAGAACAACCTATGAAAGCCAATGGCAAGCTTTTCGTTATTGATGGTGGCTTTTCAAAAGCTTATCAGCCGGAAACGGGAATTGCGGGGTATACGCTTGTTTATCATTCTCATGGTATGCAACTCGTACAGCACGAACCATTCCAGTCTCGTCAGAAAGCCATTGAAGAGGGGCTTGATATCAAATCGACCAACTTCGTTCTCGAATTTAATTCGCAACGAATGATGGTGAAAGATACCGATAAGGGAAAAGAACTAGTGACTCAAATACAGGATTTGAAGAAACTGCTTGTTGCTTATCGTACTGGTCTGATAAAAGAAAAGGTGTGATAGATTGAAATGATAAGGGCTTAAAACCATCATTTATCATTTGATAGTTTTAGTAATGCTTAAAATATAGTGTCTTTATTTACTTGATACATAAGGAAAAAGTGCAATTCATTATTAATATTGAATTGCACTTTTATTATTAATGCCCGTTATATTCCATACTATACATATCAAAGCCTTTGGCCCAATAGTCTCTTTGGATTTCTTTCAGTGTGAATCCTTGCTTTTCGTAGAATTTATAGGCTAATTGTGAAGTTCTAACGGTTATTTTTGAATACCATCAATGGACTTTAATATTTCAATTCTATATTTTAATAATTGTGCTCCTAACGATTTGCCTTGGTACTGGGGATGTATGATATCCCAACTTATTTTTCCGCTGGCTTTATCCTTTGTAAAATTTATTCCGCCACAGCCTACAACCTTCTTGTTGAGTAATAGAACAAAATAAAGTTCACGTTCGCTATCCAGATAGTTACTAAAATCAGCTTCTTCTTTCGGTGCAAAATATGCAGGCGTGTTCTGTCTGATTAAATCTATTACAGCATTCTTATCTGTTGGCTGGTATTCTCTAATTGTAGTTATGTTCATCTCAACGTTCATTGTAATTTTATTTAGAAAAGAACAATGCCTGCTTCTATAATCGCTCCTTTATCGTAATTGCTTGATTTATTATAGAATCTGGTTAGCCCATAACCGCCTGTTGCAAAGATACCGAACTTTCTGGTAAATTGATATTCCAGATTGGCACGTGCTGCAATGCATATAAACGTTTCGGAATCACCTCGTCTTTGTTATCGAAAGCCTCGATATGCTGGTAGCCAAGGTCTCCGCTGATGGATAAGCCTTTGTAAAGAGTGAAGGACAAGCCGGCACGATAGGATGCACTTGCCGAAAACTTATCATTCAATCCCTGATACATGGAGCCGATTCCCAGAATGGTATAAAACAATTGGTTCTTGAAGCGTACACCTATATTGGCAGGCGTAGCATTTCCACCATACACCATCATTTGCACTCTTGTATCAGGATTCGCATTAACCAATCCGAGTTGGAATCCCTTCATATTTTCTTTGTAATAATTGACAAGGCCAATTTGAAGTCCGCGGGCCTGCGTTGCATAATTACATAATGCTATTTGCACCCCATTCAGTTTCGATGCGGTTATATTGGCAATTCCTGCCATCTGCAAACCGTTCATGTGTTCGCCTACTACATTCAAAAGTCCAGAAGCCATCAAGCCACCGAAGCTCTGCCCTGTAATATTTGCCGCTCCGGAAAAGTGTAGCCCCGAAGCCATATTGCCCGTCACATTCATGAAACCGCTAATCATTAATCCCGAGGTATTATCTCCTCCGATACTGGTTAAACCGGATATGATTACTCCTTGCGTTCTGTCGCCAGTGATATTTACTAGTCCGGCAGCAGAAAGCCCTACGGTGTTGTTGCCGCTGATATTACTGATACCGGCTAGCTGGACACCCCTCATTGTTCCACCTGCCAGATTGGCTAATCCGGTGATCTGTACTCCGTTCATGTCACCATGTACCACACTTCCCAATGCATTGATACCCACACCGTTCAAGCGATTCATTGTAGACAGGAGACCGATGTTCACATAAGTCGTCTGTGTACTGTCATGCGGTTGCGTACAAATATCTTTCCAGATAGATATATTAATACCTGCACTCTTGTTCTGTGCCGGTAAACAAACGGCAGCCATTAGTATAGCTGCCGTGAATATTGTTTTCTTTATCTTCATTCCTTTCTCTTTTCGGTTTAAGTAATATCTCTATGCAGCTAACTTTATATTAGCCTTTTGCTTCCTGGTATAAATAACGTTTGATGCTCTTCTTCGGTGTCTTTTCAAATTCTTCCGGATAGATTTTCATCTTGGATATTTGGCTGTAAGCCGGTAGCGTATCATTCAGTGCCACACGGTTTTCTTCCATTATTTGCTCGATGTCTTCATTCTTCAGGCCATGAGCGAAAGCGTCGTCAAAATCAGGATAAACAAGTCCGACAAGTTTTTCGTTTTGCTGAACGATAATACTTTCAGCCACGTATGGCAGGTTGTTCAATTTATCTTCAATTTCTTCCGGGTAGATATTCTGTCCGCTGGCACTCAATAACAGGTTCTTGCTGCGTCCTTTGATCGTAACATTTCCTTCGGCGTCCATCAAAGCCAGGTCACCTGTATGCAGCCATCCGTCTTTGTCGATAACTTCCTGGGTAGCTTCTTCGTTTTTGTAATATCCCAACATCACATTTGGACCCTTACATACGATTTCGCCAACAATGTTCTCGGGATCAGATGACAACACTTCACATCCATACGTGGTACAGCTTTTCCGCATGAACCCGGCTTGAATCTTCTCCAATCCTCGTAACAGATAATCGGACCACATTCCGTCATTCCATATCCTACTGTATAAGGGAAATCAATCATTTTCAAGAACTGTTCTACTTCCTGATTGAAAGCAGCACCTCCTACAATAACAGCTTTGAAGTTTCCGCCAAATGCTTTAATCATTTCTTCGCGTACCGTTGCTTTTATCTTGTCGTTGATGATAGGCACTTTTAGCAAGATCTTCATTGCAGGAGTTTCCAATTTCGGAAGCACGCTCTTCTTGATAATTTTTTCGATGATAAGCGGTACGGCAACAATCAGATTAGGTTTCACCTCTTCGAAAGCCTGGAAAATGATTTTCGGACTCGGCATGCGAGTAAGGAAGTAGATGTGGCAACCCACGGAGAACTCATAAAGGAATTCGAAAGCCAGTCCGTACATGTGTGCCATAGGGAGCATGGATACGATCTTATCTCCGGCTTGCAGGTCTAACACTTCAAAAGCAAATTTGGTATTCGACCACAGACTGCGATAGGGGAGCATTACTCCTTTCGAGTAACTTGTTGTTCCTGAAGTATAATTGATAACAGCCAGTTCTTCCGGTTCATCCTTATGATAAGCGATATGCTCTGTGCGGAAATTCTTCGGATATTTTTTGCCGAACATTTCGTTCAGATGCTCGCGTGCATAAGTCAGTCGTTCGCTGCGTGACACTAGCAGGGTGAAGTCATTCATCATCAGGATACCCTCCAGTAGCGGCATTGCGACTCATTCAGGTTTTCCCATACCATATCTCCTACAAGCAGTAATTTTGCTTCGGAATGGTTGACGATGTTATGTATATTGTCCGCTTTAAATTCATGGAGGATGGGTACAACAACTGCCCCATACGTCAGTGTAGCAAGGAAAGTGACTCCCCAATGAGAGCTGTTTCTCCCGCAAACAGCAATCTTATCTCCTTTGCGGATTCCACTTTCTTCAAAAATGATATGGAGTTTTTCGATCTTGCGAGCTACGTCTTTATACTGTAAAGTTGCACCTTTATAATCGGTCAGGGCATCCAGGTCCCAATTATTTTTGATACTATTCTCAATGTAGGCTATAAAACTTTGTTCCATTGTTTTGCACATTTGGTATTAATTTGTGCAAATATAGCAATTATATTAAGAATGAAGAATTAAGAGGGAAGAATTTTTGGAAATGGGGGAAGGGCGATGTAGTGAGATTGCGACAGGCTGGTAGGAGGAAAGATTATGCTTATAGCTAATTTCATTATGCTATAACCAAAAATCATTATGCTATAATCAAAAAAAATATGCTATAAGCAAAAATAATTCTGCTCATAGCATATTGATTGATTCTTTAAATTCTTATTTCAAGTACCATTCGTACATTCTTTGTACGCCTTCCTCGATTTCAATTTTATGGTGCCACCCCAAAGAGTGCAGTTTCGAAGGATCGGTCAGCTTGCGCATAGTGCCGTCCGGTTTGCTGCTGTCGAAGGTCAGTTTTCCTTGATACCCTACAGTTTCTACAATACGTTCGGCCAGCTGACGGATGGTGATTTCCTTACCGGTGCCGATGTTGATATGGCAGTTGCGGATATCTTTGCTGCCTTCTTTATAGGTATCTTTGAAGTTTACGTGCTCCATTACGAAGACGCTGGCATCTGCCATTTCTTCGCTCCAAAGGAACTCGCGGAGTGGAGTACCTGTACCCCAAAGAGTGACTTCCGTTTCGCTGATTCCGTATTTTTGCAGAATAGCCAGGATTTCTTCTTTCGGACTGTCGCCATTTACACCTTCCACCGGACGCAGATTCATATCCTTGCGTACAGCTTCCCAGTTTCCTTCTTTCAGACAGTGTGCCAGATGAATCTTTCGGATCATGGCAGGCAGTACATGACTGCGTTCCAAGTCGAAATTATCATTCGGTCCGTAAAGGTTTGTCGGCATCACAGCGATGTAGTTCGTTCCATATTGCAGATTGAAACTTTCGCACATTTTCAGTCCGGCAATTTTAGCGATTGCATACGGCTCGTTGGTATATTCCAACGGTGAAGTAAGCAATACATCTTCCTTCATCGGCTGTTCGGCGTCACGTGGATAAATACACGTGCTACCAAGGAAGAGCAACTTCTTTACATGGTGACGGAAGCTCTCTCCGATGATATTCTGTTGAATTTGCAGATTCTTATAGATAAAGTCGGCACGGTAGATGCTGTTCGCCATGATACCACCCACAAAGGCAGCAGCAAGGAATACATATTCCGGTTGTTCTTCATCGAAAAAATTACGGACAGCCGTGCCATCCAGTAGATCAAGCTCTTTGTGAGTGCGGCCTACCAGATTGGTGTATCCTTTATCCTGCAAATTCTTCCAGATAGCAGATCCCACAAGTCCGCGGTGTCCTGCTACATATATCTTTGCATTCTTTTCCATTCTATTAGTAAAGCAAGTTTTAATGTTTGGTAGCAATCATTCGTCTCACTTTCTCCATATCGTGGCGAACCATGATACTTACCAGTTCTTCGAATGATGTTTTACGTGGATCCCAGCCCAACAGTGTTTTAGCTTTAGTCGGGTCGCCCAGCAATTGTTCTACTTCCGATGGACGGAAATACTTCGGATCAACTTCTACCAGAGATTTTCCGGTAGCTACGTCGATACCTTTTTCATTTACGCCTTCACCTTCCCAACGAAGCTCGATCCCTGCTTCTTTGAATGCTAACGTTGCGAATTCGCGCACCGTGTGCATTTCTCCAGTAGCAATAACGAAATCTTCGGGAACATCATGTTGCAGGATCAGCCACATACATTCGATGTAATCCTTGGCATATCCCCAGTCGCGAAGAGAATCCAGATTACCCAGGTACAGTTTGTCCTGTTCGCCCTGTGCGATACGTGCGGCAGCAAGCGAAATTTTACGGGTAACGAACGTCTCACCACGGCGTTCGCTCTCGTGATTGAACAAAATACCGTTTACAGCAAACATACCATAGCTTTCGCGGTAGTTTTTAGTAATCCAGAAACCATATTGTTTGGCTACCCCATACGGAGAACGGGGATAGAATGGAGTTGTCTCTTTTTGTGGAACTTCCTGCACCTTACCGAACAATTCGGAAGTAGAAGCCTGATAGATGCGGGTTTTCTTTTCCAGTCCCAGGATGCGTACAGCTTCGAGCATACGCAACGTACCGATAGCATCTGCTTCGGCAGTGTATTCCGGAACGTCGAACGAAACCTTCACGTGGCTTTGAGCTGCGAGATTGTAGATTTCATCCGGTTGCACCTGTTGAATAATACGAATTAACGAACTAGAATCTGTCATATCCCCATAATGCAGATTAATCGTACGTTTCTGTTTCATGTCGCGCACCCACTCGTCAAAATACAAATGTTCAATACGTCCTGTATTGAACGAAGAAGAACGACGGAGTATACCGTGTACTTCGTAACCTTTTTGCAATAGAAATTCGGCAAGATAAGAACCATCTTGCCCGGTGATGCCTGAAATTAGGGCTTTTTTCATACGCTAATTATTTATATAATTGAAAATGTGGGTGCAAATGTCGGCATTTTTTGTGACCAGCCAAGTGACTTTCCAATTATTTTTCAGCACAGTCATTCAGCACGGTTTTTCCCATTATTTTGTCGATAATCAAAGCGATAGCTCCGTCTCCCGTTACATTGCAGGCAGTACCGAAACTATCCATGGCGATGTAAAGCGCAATCATCAAAGCCTGTGCCGATTCGTCGAAACCGAGCATGGATTGCAGAATCCCCAGGGAAGCCATGATTGCTCCACCCGGAACTCCCGGAGCAGCTACCATAGTGATACCCAGCATAAAGATAAACCCGGCAAACAGGGGGAAGTCGAACGGCATTCCCTGCATCATCATCAATGCCAGTGCGCAGGCTACAATTTTCAGTGTACTGCCCGATAGATGGATGGTGGCACATAGCGGAATCACAAATCCGGCTACTTCAGCAGATACTCCGTTCTTTTTGGTCTGTTCCAGTGTCACGGGAATGGTGGCTGCAGATGATTGTGTACCCAATGCCGTGAAGTAAGCGGGCAGCATTTTGCTAAGCAATTTGAATGGATTTCTATGCACAAACAATGCCGCAATGGAATACTGAAAAACCAACAGGAAAATATGAAGAACGAAGATGACTCCGATAATTTTAATAAACACCATCAGGATAGAATATACTTGTCCCGAATGTGTCATGTTGAGGAATATGCCGAAGATATAAAGCGGCAGCAACGGCAGAATGACGGCACTTATCATTCGTACGATAATTTCCTGAAAATCACGTGCCACATTTTTCAATGCGTCGCTGTTGAGTGACGCCAGTCCTAACCCCAGTGTGAAAGCTAAAACCAGAGCTGTCATTACGTTCATCAGTGGCGGAATGAGACGGAGAAGTAGGGGAGGATTCCCTGCGCTTCGCTTACTTCTTCAAGTGGTGCACCCGGTTCGATGAGCGAAGGAAATACTGTGACTCCTGTGAAGTAGGAGAGAAAGCCTGAAAAAGAGTAGCGAAGTAGGCGATCAAAGCTGTCACGAGTAGCATTTTTCCTGCGCCTTTTCCGATGTCGCAATAGCCACAGTAACCAGTCCGACGATAATCAATGGGATAGAGAAATTAAGAAATTCACTGAAAATGCCATTGAACGTAACAAATATTCGCACTAGCGGAGCCGGGAAAACTGTGCCGATGGCAATACCCAAAATGATGGCGATAACGATGCGTGCCAACAAACCGATTTTGATCTTCTTCATCCTTGATTTTATTTGTAGACCACAAAAATAATATTTTAATCTAAAATATTGCGAACAAATGTGCATTTCAAATGTTACTAAGATAAAGAATATTCAAAATATACAAGTTATGGCAAATCAGAATAAAACAGATATCGGACTTATCGGCTTGGCTGTGATGGGCGAGAATCTTGCTTTAAACATGGAGAGTAAGATGGCACGTGTCGGTTTATAACCGTACTGTTCCCGGAGTAGAAGAGGGGTGGTAGAACGCTTCCTGAATGGTCGTGCAAAAGGTAAAACATCGAAGGATTCACAGATATAAAGGCATTTGTAGATTCGATAGCTATTCCCCGTAAGATTATGATGATGGTTCGTGCCGGAAGTCCGGTTGACGACTGATGGATCAGCTTTTCCCGCTGCTTTCACCGGGAGATATCCTTATTGATGGCGGTAATTCTAATTACGAAGATACGAACCGTCGTGTCCAACTGGCGGAATCAAAGGGATTTCTTTTCGTCGGTAGCGGTGTGTCCGGTGGTGAAGAGGGAGCCTTGAATGGAGCTTCTATCATGCCCGGTGGTTCGGAAAAAGCATGGCCGGAAGTGAAACCGATTCTTCAAAGTATTGCGGCAAAAGCACCGGACGGCACTCCTTGTTGTCAATGGGTGGGTCCTGCCGGCTCCGGTCATTTTGTGAAGATGATTCACAACGGTATCGAATATGGTGATATGCAGCTGATTGCCGAAGCCTATTGGGTGATGAAAAGCTGCTTGATCTGACCAATGAGGAAATGGCTGATGTCTTTGCCCGTTGGAACGAAGGCAAACTTCGCAGTTATCTGATCGAAATCACCGCCAACATTCTGCGGCATAAAGACAAATCCGGAGGTTATCTCATTGATAAAATCCTGGATGCAGCCGGACAGAAAGGAACCGGAAAATGGTCGGTTATCAATGCGATGGAACTCGGTATGCCGTTAGGGCTAATTGCCACGGCGGTATTCGAACGAAGCCTTTCTTCACAGAAAGACTTGCGTCACCTGGCTTCCAAGCAATTCCAGTGTCAACATACACAACCTATATATAATAAGGCGGAACTCGTAAAGAATATCTTTTCTGCTCTTTATGCTTCCAAACTCGTCTCTTATGCCCAGGGATTCGCCGTGTTGCAACGTGCTTCCGACGCTTTCGGCTGGCATCTCGACCTGGCTTCCATTGCGCGTATGTGGCGTGGGGGATGCATCATCCGCAGTATATTCCTGAACGATATTGCAGCTGCCTTCGAAGCCACCGACAAGCCTAAACACTTGTTGTTGGCTCCTTATTTTAAAGAAGAAATGAAGACATTGCTTCCCGGATGGAAGAGCCTGGTGGCGGAATCCATGAAAGAAGAACTTCCCGTTCCTGCTTTCTCCTCTGCCCTCAACTATTTCTATTCGCTCACTTCTGCCGATCTGCCCGCCAACCTTGTACAGGCACAACGCGATTATTTTGGTGCGCACACTTTTGAGCGTAAGGATGAGTTGCGCGGACAGTTCTTTCACGAGAACTGGACAGGCCACGGAGGAGATACGAAATCGGGTACCTATAATGTTTGAGTAAACCTATAATTCATATTTAGAAATTAATAAAGTGGATAAATTTGCAATGATAATTTTCGGTGCGTCAGGTGATTTGACCAAGCGTAAGCTGATGCCTGCCCTTTACTCCCTCTACCGTGAAAAACGGTTGACCGGAGAGTTTTCCATATTGGGTATCGGGCGTACGGTCTATTCTGACGATAACTACCGTTCCTATATATTAGAAGAACTACAACAGTTTGTCAAGTCTGAAGAACAGGACACAGCTCTTATGGCTTCATTTGTCTCCCATCTCTACTATTTACCGATGGACCCGGCAAAAGAAGAAGGTTACCCGCAACTCCGCCAACGTCTGGTTGAATTGACTAATGAGGTAGATCCGGACAATCTGCTGTTCTATCTTGCCACTCCGCCATCACTTACGGAGTAGTGCCCCTCTATTTGAAAGCTGCCGGACTTAACACTCCCCACTCGCGCATCATCGTTGAGAAACCTTTCGGCTATGATCTCGAGTCGGCACTTGAACTGAATAAAACGTATGCCTCTGTTTTCAATGAGCATCAAATTTACCGTATCGACCATTTTCTCGGTAAGGAAACGGCCCAGAATGTACTGGCTTTCCGTTTTGCCAACGGTATCTTCGAACCTCTCTGGAATCGTAACTATATTGACTACGTAGAAATTACAGCCGTAGAAAATCTGGGTATCGAGCAACGAGGCGGGTTCTATGAAACGGCAGGTGCGCTGCGGGATATGTGCAGAATCATCTGATACAGCTCGTGGCCCTTACGGCTATGGAACCGCCTGCTGTTTTCAATGCAGACAATTTCCGTAATGAAGTGGTGAAGGTCTACGAATCTCTTACTCCATTGAATGATGTAGATTTGAATGAACATATTGTTCGCGGACAATATACAGCCTCCGGTAGTAAAAAAGGATACCGTGAAGAAAAAGGAGTGGCTCCCGATTCGCGCACGGAAACTTATATTGCCATGAAACTGGGCATTAGTAACTGGCGCTGGAGTGGCGTTCCGTTCTACATTCGTACAGGTAAACAAATGCCGACGAAAGTAACGGAAATCGTTGTGCATTTCCGGGAAACACCTCACCAGATGTTTCATTGTGCTAGTGGCAACTGTCCACGGGCTAATAAATTGATCCTTCGTTTGCAACCGAATGAAGGAATTGTGCTCAAAATCGGAATGAAAGTCCCCGGTGCAGGTTTCGAAGTCCGCCAGGTGACGATGGATTTCAGTTATGCACAGTTGGGCGGTGTGCCTAGTGGTGACGCTTATGCCCGTCTGATAGATGATTGTATCCAGGGCGATCCGACTTTATTTACTCGAAGTGATGCAGTAGAAGCCTCATGGAAATTCTTCGATCCGGTGCTCCGCTATTGGAAAGATAACCCGATGCGCCTCTTTACGGTTATCCCGCAGGTACGTGGGGACCTTTGGAAAGTGAAGCAATGATGCACGAACATGGGGCTGACTGGACGAATCCTTGTAAGAATTTGACAAATACAGATCAATATTGTGAATTATGAAACTATCAGTTTTTCCCTCATCAATTGAAACTTCACGAGCATTGATACTCCGCCTGGTGGAAATCATGAATGAAGAGCCGGACAGAGTGTTCAATATCGCAGTTAGTGGTGGTAATACCCCTGCTCTGATGTTCGATTTATGGGCGAATGAATATATGGAAATTACCCCTTGGGACCGTATGCGGATTTATTGGGTGGATGAACGTTGTGTGCCTCCCGATGATTCGGACAGTAATTACGGAATGATGCGCAACCTTCTTTTGGGTATCACTCCTATTCTCTATGAGAATGTATTCCGTATCCGTGGAGAGGCAAAGCCTGCGAAAGAGGCGGTTCGTTATTCGGAGTTAGTCCGGCAGCAAGTGCCGTTTAAGCGTGGTTGGCCCGAATTCGATATTATACTGTTGGGAGCCGGAGATGACGGACACACTTCTTCGATCTTTCCCGGGCAAGAAGATTTGCTGACTTCAAACTCTATTTATGTGGTCAGTGCACATCCCCGTAACGCAGAAGCGTATCGCAATGACGGGATACCCCATTCAGAATGCCCGCTATGTCATTTTCCTGATTACCGGAAAAAATAAAGCCGATGTAGTAGAAGAAATCTGTAATTCGGGAGACACTGGTCCCGCAGCCTATGTGGCTCATCATGCGCAAAATGTAGAACTGTTTATGGATAAAGGGGCTGCCGCATATATTGAAGATCCTAATAAAAAGATGAGTTAGAACAGAACTATTTCATTGACGAA
>ENA-OQDE01000846-OQDE01000846.1-human-gut-metagenome-genome-assembly--contig:-NODE-846-length-14912-cov-4.855732_pt1 | contig 14912 bp, 15 predicted proteins | sample MGYA00242768_ERZ504595 | MGnify/ENA primary metagenome ERZ504595 (study PRJEB26092, sample SAMD00036307) | human gut metagenome | host: Homo sapiens | study: EMG produced TPA metagenomics assembly of...
AAAAGCAGCTATATTTACCCCTGGCATATCAAACCATAAATCAAACAACCATAGTCCTCCTAAAAGAACCACTGCAAACGCTTTACAATATTTAATAAAATAATAAAGCACAGGAACGAAAAGCACAACAAATATCAAATCGCGGATAAACCAAAACTGATAACATACAGGCATTCCCTCCCGATAATTCCAAAAGAGATTCATCCAGTCCAGCCAACCATAATCAACTATCAATTATTCCTTCCTGATGTCATAGAAGAAAAAAGATATTTGAGTCAGAAAAAATAATAAAAACACGACTGTATTCCAAAACAAATAAGGAACCAATAAAGTTCTAACACGTTTTTTCAACTTTTGCTTATACATCTTCATAGAGAAATCCGTATGATAAAAGAACAAAAACCCTGAAATAAAGAAAAAAGAGGAACAGCTATACGTGCTAATTCATTAGTTATAATATGACGAAATAAATCATGTATTGGAAATTGTCCTTCATTTACTAACAAACGACCATTAATCATAACATCAGCTAAATTGGTATGAATAAATACCACTGCGACAATAAGTGGGAATCTCAAAAACATAATTGTTTTTGAAAGTCTATCATTATTTGATGACATTTTACATTTTTGATTTATTGTAAAACATTACAAATATAATAAAAGCAAATCACCAGTCAAATTGAATTTATTGGACAAAATTCTCATTCAATACAACAAATATGACATCAAAGTCTTGCTAAAATAGAATCGGTATGACATCCTCACTATATGATTTATTTCCAATACATAGATAATCAAATCCCCAGCCGGCCAATTCCTGTGCATCATAAATATTACGCCCATCAATTACCACCGCATGATTCATTGTTTTCTTTATCACACCCCAACTAGGCAAACGGAACTGCTTCCATTCCGTCAATAACAACAATGCATCTGAATCCAACACCGCACCATACATGTCGACAGCATATTCCACCGCATCCCCTACCCTGCGACGACATTCATCCATCGCTACAGGGTCGTAAACACGGACTTTACAACCTGCGTCCAATAATTTCTGGATCATCACCAGTGAAGTGGCTTCACGCATATCATCCGTCTCAGGCTTGAAAGCAAGTCCCCAAAGAGTTACAGTCCTGCCTTTCAAATCACCTCCATAATAACCGGACAGTTTCCGGAACAACAAGTCTTTCTGTTTTTGATTTACCTCTTCCACAGCTTTCAACACACGCATCTCGTAACCATGCTTTTCGGCTGTTTTTATCAAAGCCTTCACATCTTTTGGGAAACAGGAACCTCCATAACCGCATCCCGGATACAGGAACTTGTTTCCGATACGACTGTCAGCACCTATGCCTTTGCGCACCATATTCACATCAGCCCCCACCAGTTCACACAGATTGGCGATGTCATTCATGAAACTGATACGGGTGGCAAGCATGGAGTTAGCTGCATACTTTATCATTTCCGCACTGGGAATATCCGTAAAAATAACACGGAAATTATTCAGCATCAAAGGACGATACAACTGACTCATCACGTTTTTTGCTCTTTCTGAATCGACTCCTATCACCACACGGTCCGGACTCATGAAATCCTTTATGGCAGCTCCTTCCTTCAGAAATTCCGGATTACTTGCCACATCAAAAGGAATATCAACTCCTCGTTTGTTCAACTCCTCACAGATAGCCGCCTTTACTTTTTCAGCTGTGCCTACGGGAACTGTAGACTTGGTTACCAATACCAAATATTTGTTCATATTCCGGCCTACGGTACGTGCCACCTCCAACACATATTTCAAATCGGCACTGCCATCTTCATCAGGAGGAGTTCCAACAGCACTGAACACAATATCCACCTTGTCAAGGCAAGTCGTTATGTCTGTAGTAAAATGCAAACGTCCCTCCTTGTTATTACGAAATACCATTTCATCCAGCTCGGGCTCATAAATAGGAATGTTCCCTTCCAATAAGGAATTTATTTTTTCCTCATTCACATCCACACAAGTTACGTTCACCCCCATTTCGGCAAAACAAGTGCCAGAAACCAGACCGACATATCCTGTTCCCACAATTGCTATATCCATATTGTTTGCTTTATTTCAAAGGATTCTTCTCAGATTTGTACCACTCTATAAACTGCCCTATCCCCTCATGTAACGAAACTCTTGGTTTATATCCCACTTCCTGTTCCAGACGGGACGTATCCGCATAGGTCTGATACACGTCTCCCTGCTGCATAGGAAGATATACTTTTCGGGATTCCCTGCCTAATGCCTGTTCCAGCTCATGGATGAAATCCATCAACTGCATGGGATGTCCACATCCTATGTTGTATATTTTATAGGCTACCCCATCAAGCACATCTTCTGATGCCGGAAGATGATCTATCACACGGACAGTCCCTTCCACAATGTCATCAATATAAGTAAAGTCACGGCTCAACAGTCCGTTATTGAACACCTTTATAGGCTCACCGGCGGAGATGCCTTGGCAAAAAGCATCGGCGCCATGTCCGGACGCCCCCAGGGACCATACACTGTAAAATAGCGAAGACCGGAAACTGCAAAGCCGTACAACTTGCTGTAAGCATGTGCCATCAGTTCGTTTGACTTCTTACTGGCCGCATAAAGGCTGACAGGAGTATCCACCTTGTCATCCTCACTAAACGGAACCTTTGTGTTCATGCCATAGACCGAACTGGACGAGGCAAAAATCAAATGTTTTACCCCGTAATACCGGCAAGCCTCCAAAATATTCAAAAAGCCATGCAGGTTACTTTCCATATAGGCGTAAGGATTGCTGATGGAATACCGAACTCCTGCTTGTGCCGCCAGATTCATAACCTTGTCAAATTTTTCCTGTTCAAACAGCCTGAACAATTCCTGTTTGTCCTCTATGCCCAAACGGATAAACTTATAGTTGGGAAACAGGGTACTCTGAAAAGTCGCGCCATAGTCGCAGTCCGCTTCGCTGACGGGTAATCCGCATTCCTGAAGACGGCCGTATTTCAGACGGACATCATAATAATCATTGATACAGTCCAAGCCTACCACTTCATCTCCACGGCAGGCAAGGGCATAAGAAAGTTTGGAACCGATAAAACCTGCGGCTCCTGTCACCAATATTTTCATAAGATTATCGAGTTTTTATTTAAGATGGACTTTGAAAATCAAACCGCCTGAAAAATATTTGCACCGGTTAAGTTCCACAACGGCGTTGATGTAATCCTTCCAGAAAGAGTATTCCATGCCCAAATTCATCTGGTATTTGGAACCGTGAGGATTAAATGTCAGATCCTCTTTTACATCCGTATAGCCCGGAACAATTTCCACCATCAGATTTGCCCCATTTGCAATTTTATTGAGAAAAGAAGTATTTGGCAAACCCAGCTTAAGATTAGCACCTATGGCAGGATCATTCAAGGTATTGTCAAAACGGCTACTGTAAATCCAACAGGCATGAACGCCAGTGTACCTATCTTATCAAACTGGAAATGCTTGGAGATAGCGATGTAATAACGATTCAAAAATCCATTTCCGTAGTTCAACTCAGATGGCTTCGATAATGAGCCGCCATTCCATGAATCACCGATTCCATCATTAGCTCCTACTAAAATCTGTGGTGTCCATGCTTTCCACCACCCCTCTTTCCATACCCGCAACCGGAAATGGAAGGAACGGTCTTGATTGACAAACTTGCCGTAAGTTGACGGAACCCAATAACCTGATCGATTACCATAGTCGATAGGAACCGCCTTGTGCCCCATACACAGATAACCGACCTCCAACCAAGGAAAAAGAGTGATGTTAATATAATAATTCCAAGTATCATACCACCATCGAGGAACTGTAGCGTGACTATTCAACCAGTTTCCACCCAGCATGAAAGTCTTATCACGCTGCATATCGGCAGTGGGCATATTCATTAGACCGGTAGTGCCGTAGTTTGTTTGAGACCTAACAAATCCAACTAAAAAGAAAGAACTCCAAATAATCAATACAAATGTTCTCATTCCCTGTTTTATTATCAGCTTCTTCTATAAATTGTTTGTAACATAAAGATTTGCTTTTCTATCTGAAATTTAGACAAATATATTTTTCTTGAATTTATCTCAAATGTCTTTCGCCTATCTTCATTTTTTAATAATTCTAAAATTTTTTGAGCAAAAACATCAGCATCAAATGGCAACAAATACCCATTTACCCCATTTATTACACAATCCTTATTCCCTGTTACATCCGATGCTACAACAGCCTTACCCAATGACATAGCCTCAATTACTGACAACGGTAACCCTTCGTATAATGATACAGTAAGATAGAACATTGATTTTCGTACATATTCCAAACAATCATCATGCAACAGCCAAGGTTGCAATATAATATTATCTTCAATATGTAATTCCGATATTCTTTTCTGCATCTCTTCCAAATAAGGCGAATGATAACCTACCCCTAACAAATAAAACTTTATGGAAGAATCTACCTCCATTACTTTCCTTATCACATCAAGCAAAAAAAAAGGATTCTTTTGATAACATGGTCTACCAATATAACTAATAAAATGTTCCTTTGTTACTTCTATTTTACCATGTTTCCATGAAGCATCTGGTACTGAATTATGCCATACCAAAGCTCTTTCTTCTTTATACCCCACTAGTTTTATTCCCATTTGACGTTCACTTTCCGAACACGCCAACAGATAAGAATTAAATCTAGTTATACGTTCCAAAACAAAAAAATTTTATATTTCAATTTAGAAGAAGAACTTAAAAATGAAAAAGCATGTGGTGTATAAAAAGTTTTTGTTTGAGTCAAAAGACCAGCAACTCTACCAATCATTCCTCCTTTTGCACTATGGCAATGAATTTTATCAGGTCTTTCTTTAACAATAAGTTTTATAACTTGTATAAGACACAAAAGATCTTTCCAAAAATTAAGTGAACGAGAAAGACTAACTGTATATTCTTTCACTATATTATTATTACGTATTACAGGCCTACTTTTATCATCTTTACCATGAATTATTACAAAATCAATAAATTCATCATTCAAGTATGCTACTGAATTACGAATATAAACATCAAGTCCACCTATTAATTGCCCTATATGCATTATCTTCATAAAGACACAAGTATTTTTCTGAGAATTACAAAAAGATTAGAATTATGCAGTTGGCCATTAAATGCTTGTTGAATTTCCGAACAAGCACTCATAAAGGCATTCTAACGAATAATCATTCAATAAAAAATGCAATTACAGTAATAGTAGAAACATAAACTAAATATTCATATCTTCAACTAGAAGATATTTTCTTCATCTTAAATTCACATATCTAACAATTTGCCACGACAAACAATCTCTTTTCTCAACAAATTCATAGATATTTCAACAAGTCCTCAGCACTCTTTTCCCATGAAAAACGTTTTACATTCTCATATCCTTTGCCAACAAGTTCTTCTTTAATAGACTGGTGATTCACTAGCTTAATTATTGCACCCGCAAATTCTTCAGAACTATTAGGGTTGCACATCAATGCACTATTACCCAGTATTTCAGGTAAAGAGCTGGAATTGGAAGAAACAACAGGACACCCACAGGCTTGAGCCTCCAAAACAGGTATTCCAAATCCTTCGTATAGGGAAGGAAAAATGAAAGCAATAGCATTACTATAATAACGTATTAAATCACTATCTGAAACACGTCCTAATAATTTAATATTAACATCTTTCTTACATTCATCTATCAAATGCCCCATATTTCTAAAACTATCGGCATTCATATCCCCCATAATATACAATTTTAAATCAGGAATCTGTTTCTGTACTATCTTAAAAGCATTGACAGCTATCCCAAAGTTCTTATTTTCCTTAATACTTGAAACTGCAAACAGATATTTTTCTGCATTCAAAACTTTATCCCCAATATGCTCAAATATCGGGTTGACAGCATTATACACAACCGATAGTTTATGTCGATTTATTTTATAAGAAGAAACTATTTCTTCTAATGAAAATTCACTGACCGTAAACACATGTCTGGAAGTGCGCAATACCCATGGTATCACTAGTCTATAGTAGATTAGGAACTTTTTGGAAAAAGTCTTCGGATAACGTAAAAATGTTACATCATGAAGGATCGATACTTTGTTTCTATACATCACAGGAGCAGTATTTCCCATACACAATAATAGAGGTTTTCCTGTTCGGTTTAAAAAACAGGGCAAATCCAATTGTTCCCAAGCATGACCAGTCCTTGTTCCTATCACCTTTACTTCTAATATTTCAGCCAAATCATTATGTAAAATATTAGGAGGTGAAACAAATAATACCCGAGAACCTAATTTCTTTTTTATCTGCAAAGACAATTCTATGGAAAAACGCTGTACTCCTGTTATACGTTGTGTCAGAAAGCGTGAATTAACAACTATCATTATTCTTTAATTTGACTCCTTCATAAAATGATTACCACCCCCTATCTTCATAAGATATTCATTCCATGCTTTAAAGATTCCCTGTGGTTCAAACAATTTCAATTTAGTGCGAGATTGTTGAATAAAACTATTAGACAACTTTGGATCTTCAATGACCTTAACACATTGGGCTGCTAAAGCTTTATAATCACGCATAGGAACAACAAAACCATTCCGCTCATTATCAATTAATAGCCGTGCACCTCCAGGACTACAATCTGTAGCTACCACAGGAGTACCAGCTATAAATGCTTCTATGATTATATTAGGAATTCCCTCATAATCAGATGACAGCACCAATATTCGAGAATATTTTATAATATCAATAATATCCTTTTTCGCACCATGAAAAAACACATAATTCTGTAAATGCAAATCAGCTACCATCTTTTTAATCCACTGTATATCTACTCCATCACCATAAAACGATAATGTATAATCAGGTAGCTGTTTGTGAATTATCTGAAATGCTTTCAATGCAATATCCATACGCTTCTGCTTATTAGCTATACGTCCTACCCATGCAATTTCTTTTTTACGGGATTCTATATTTTCTATTTTAGGAAACTTCAAGTCTAAACCAACAGGATTGGGAATAACTACGCTTTTAGATGAAAGACGATGGTAATAATCACGGGCCTTTGATGTTTGAAATACGCCTCCATCGGAATAGTCACATATTTTCGTAGCAATCTTCAACATCATATTAGTTTCCATATAGGGATCACTACGTTCACTGAAAACTGTTGAAATTCCCGTGCCTATTGCACCAAGTACAAGCATACATCCAGCATTCGCGCGCCATGATATCGCTATATCAGGCTTAACTTGATTAATCACACGATGTATATGAAATGGGGTAAATAAATATTCTTTCAGTTTTGAGGTCGGAACATTTTTTTCTGCGATATAAATTATTCGGCTATCAATACGATGTTCTAAACTCGCACCAACATAAGTGTATAAATACACTTCGTGACCTCGATCCACAAGTGAAGATGCAGTTAAAGCCAATTGCTTTCCGGCACCACCCATGAACATGTCACGAATTACAAAAAGTATTTTCATAGTATTCGATAAAAAACATTATTGAGAAAAAACGCGCAATAATATTTTATACAGAACATACTATATACTTATCAAACTTCCCAAATACTTGTCCCATTCCACAGGTCGAAAAGCCCCTAATCCCGCTTCATGAAAAAAAGTAAGTTCACCAAAATAAAGATTACCATTAATACAATAGAAATCTGTTCTCACATGGGGAATGCCTTCAGACAATTTATGCGACAAAAGCAACATCTGTTCTAAACAATCTGGTTTAGGAATCTCATGACACTTATCCGATGGATACTGTATTTCCAAATCTAAGAAATTCCACTCTTTATCATAAAAATTTCGTTTATGCCCTACAAATCGATCATAATCTACTTCTATTATAGTAGGTTCACCATTAAAACAAAACACTTTATAATCTTTCAATTCTATGCCACTTTCATCTACCATTAATTTCTCGGCAATAATTCTACGCCTAACATTTTTATAAGGCCATTCACGAGCAATCCAATAAAAATTCTGACGAAGCCCCCGTGACAAGTCTTTTTTTACTTTCGATATATTTAATTTGTTTTTATCATGACAAATGCATAACCCGACCCCAGAATTATGATTACACTTTAAAACAAATTTATTAGGAAGCTTTTCAAAATTAATTTCATCTGGAGTATCCCAAACACCCAATGTTGGAATAATATATTGTTCCCCTATTTTTTTAGCTACATATTTTTTAACTTCTATTTTATCCACCATTTGTGTATACTCAGAATGACGATTGTACAATTTCAGCCATTGTAATTTCTCATTAAAAGTTACAGGATGTTTTAGATTAAGTTTTTTCCCATCTTCAAATAGAAACATAATTGAAGATAAATCTTATCAGAAAACAAAAAAGATAATTTTTCCACAAGTAGAAACAAAGCTAGTCGTGGATTTTTTAACGCTTTCACCAATTTATCCATAAAATTACAAATTTATTTATATTACTCTTTATTGTTTCTCATAATCCAATCCAATTATCAGGAAAAATATTCGGTCTTTCGATTCCGTTAATCCATTTAGCAGGATATATTTTCACTAAAGAATTGCTTAAATATGCAGCCCAATAACTAAAAGTACTATTAGCAATAATTTGGATTTTACAATTAGACATCAAAAACATATCAATAAAACTATTTTTTCCAATATTATTAGAAACAAATTCATATTCCCTCCCTACAAAAACATCTCTTGCCCATTCTATGTCGTCTGAAAAGACAAAAAAACGAGGGGATTCCAATATTCCCTTACATTTATCAACAGCCTTTTGATAATAGGCCAATGTACAAATATTAGAATAAATATCCCTATATTGACCAAACAGATAATCTCCCCTTCGTACATGATTGATACAGAACTCTCCATTTTAATTGAATTTAATAATCTCCGATTTACTTCATCTAATTTAAATGGGCGGAATTTAATTTTTTCTTCATTCAAATAAAATAACAAGTTGGGTTGATAAGCGTTAATTAACAAATACTTTGAAGAATATTCTGTATTAGCTTTCATTGACAATGAAGGTATTATACGAGATAACACACTTAAAACATAAGATATAAATCTACCACTCAAACCACCATCATTAGGTAAATCGACATCAAATACATCTGATATTTCTAAACCATTATGAGCTTTAAATGAAGCCTTCCTATAACATCCTAAAAAACAATATTAGGATATTTCTTTCGAAGCCATAAATAGAAATAATATTCAAAAATTTGATTACCAAGTCCTCCACCAAACAACAAAAACTTGTAATGAAACATTATATTAATCATTTAATATTGAAAATAATAAAAACTGAAAATTATTTTCCAATCATCATTTTACTACTCATCCATAAATAAATCTATAGGCAATGATTTCAAATTTCCTGCATCCCAAATATACATAGTTTTATAAGGATCAGATATCAAGAATTTACCTTCTATATTATTTATATAAAAAAAAAGAACCAAGAAGCCTAAACAGCGGATACCAATATTTATACGCTTTTTTGTGAGAATGTAAAATAAAAACAATATGCAGCAATTAACATTTGAAAAAACATAAACAAATAATTAATTCGAAAGAATAATTCTATAGGCTGCATAATTGGAAATAAGACAATTCCAACACATAAAATATTATAAAATAAAAGTAGTTGTGGCTTTTCTATTACAACTTTTTTACCAACAAATAACAAATAAGTATAAGTACAAAACAACCGTATATGAGTTGTAAAAGGTATAACAGTTTGTTCTCTATTTGCTCCCGTCAACCAAGAATCTGCATCCATGGCATACATTGAAAAACGTTCTGAAGTAGAAAATAATATATTAACTAAATTAGAAAAATTCAACATAAAATCACTAGACCACACTACAACCAAAATAAAATACAGACCGATAGCAATCCATGGAGCAACAAAATTCGTTTGATCCTTGATATTATAAAAAATGGTATTATCACAAAGAACAAACCATAATGAAAGCATCCTCCTAACACCGACCAAATAACAAATTTTATATTACGTCCTTCTGATAAAGCCGATAATGCCAATAGCACAAATGAAAAACCTAAAAACCAACGAATCAAATTTTCTGCTAATAAAGAAACTAAAAAGAACAAAGGTAAAGAATATAACAAGACTTCAGAATGTTTCTTTAAAAAAGAAATGCCACAAGTAATTAAAATAAAACTGCATAAAAGAATAAAACCTTGATATGGTATTCCCAAAAATATAAGTAACTTACACAAAGATATAAACAAAACTTCATGATTGGTTTCCAAACTGGAATTTTCTATTTGATCGTATACATCATAATATAGATTATAATCAATCCCTCTACCGAAACGCAATCCTTCTATTATTGTATATAACAATATAGCAATTACTATTATAGGATATACATTTTTACGTTTGCTACACCAAAAACCTACAATTATGAAAATAACCAATAAAGTATTTTGCAACAAAAAAAATTGCATCATCATTACTATAAAATCTGCTTTAAATTTTCCTAATCACTTTTGCAGGATTCCCAGCTACGATACAATCATTTTCAATATCTTGCGTGACAACACTCCCTGCCCCTACAATAACACGATCACCTATATGCACCCCTTTTAAAATAATACTTTTTGTTCCAATTAAGACATCATTACCTATTACAATACCTTCAGATTTTCGATTCTTTCTGTCTCGTTCTGAATTTCTTCGATCCCAACTATTTAAACTATGCGCATCTGAATCTATTAGCATTACATCGCCTCCAATTAAAACATGGTTACCTATTATAATAGATTTATATGCCCAAATACAAGTTGAACTTAACCCCACATTATTCCCAATCTGAATCCGAGCATTGGGCATCGTAGCTATACAACCATAAAGATTTCTACACAAAGGATTAACAGCATTTCCACTAGTAAAAACAAAATTATCCCCTATAATAATTGATGAATTTCTACCTACTTTCAAATACACCTTATTATATATTAGAGGTTTCTTTCCCAACTTTACCCCCAACAATATAAATTTTAATTTATTTAAATGTTTAAATAAATAAGATTTAACTCGCATTGAAAACATTATCAATTCATTTATCATTTGTTTTCTCTCCATAATATGCTTTTAGCAAATTCATATCATTCAACAGCATCCAATGTTTCTCAAACCATTTTATTTCATTATTCCACCAACATTTTTTAAGTAAAAATGCAATAGTTTCTTCATCATAACGATAGCCTATTACTTTTGCAGGAATCCCCCCAACAATAGCATAAGGAGGTACATCTTTAGTTACTACTGCATGTGCTAAAACTACAGCTCCATTATTCACTGTAACACCACCCACCATAAAAACATGTTCACCAATCCAGCAATCATGTCCAATATTAACTATCCACTTATTATCATTATCAACAAATATATGTTCTTTAAACATTTGTCGTTTTGCGAAAGTCGAACCATTTTGAGAATGGTTTAAATTTAAAGAATAAAACGAAGGTGAAGTTGTAACATAAGGTAATTTATATGGATGAACCCCCGAATTACATCTTACAAAAGGTGCAATTGAAGTAAAACGACCAATATTACCTACCACATAAGAATTAGGTCCTAAATAAGATCCAAATCCCATCTCTCCACAAAAAGAAGAATGTTCATGAAGTTTATTCATTCCTTCAAATTTGAAGATAAAGCAATATTTACAGAAAAACTAAATATAACCTTATTTCTTAAACGGATCTTCAAAACACAATACTTAATTAACCTCTTTATAATGTTCATTTTTCATCTATTAAATAGCCACTTCATAACATATATATATAATGATAAACCCCTATCCATAATACAATATTTTAAATATTTTCCGTACTTATTTTTTAATGTTTTTTTATAATTAGGATAACAATAAAAACCTCCGTTTAGTAACCGTGCTAAAAGTAATTTTTCCCAAAATCCTTTTCCAGCAAATTCCAAATGAGATATAAAATCTTTACGTATTTGCTCCAACTTACAACTTAATCCTAAATCATCTTGGTTATAGACCATAACAGGAAAAGGCGAATATGCTATTTTTTCTTCACGCATAATATCAAACAAAGATTTTGCATCTTCATAACGTGATAAAGATTCGTCAAAAGGATATTGCACTACAACATCACGCAAAAAATAGTTGCCCCAGCTCGTGGACACATTTTTTCAAACAACCAAGCTCTAAAATTATTTTTTAAAATCTTCTGTTCTTTCAAATGACTAAAAAGTCTTCTATCTCCTCCTTTTTCAACAAAAAAATTTGCCGTACCAACATTAACTTTTTCTTGTTTTATTAGAAATAAAAGAATCTCAAAAGCTCTAGGTAAGAAATAATCATCCGCATCAAGAAATATTATATACTTTCCCTGAGCTTTATTTAAACCATAATTACGAGCTGATGATACTCCTCCATTCTCTTTATAATAATAATGAAAGCGACTATCTAACAAATAAGGTTTTATGTATTCCACACTATTGTCCGTAGAACCATCATCTACAATTTCAACTTCCCAATGACTATAAGTTTGATCTACAATAGAATCTAATCCTCGTTTAATTGCCTCCCCCTTGTTATAAACAGGGATAACAACAGAAAGTAAAGCATCATTCATTATCTTCAAATATAAAGTTTACACTCTATCGGGATATATTCCTTTTATTAAAAAGCATTAGTTCTGTCCACAATATTTACCTATGACAACAATTTACAAAATCTTTGAATAAATTTTCTTACAGATTTATCAACAGACAAAAATATAATACTTACAAAGAGATATAAACCCATAACTATTAATCCATATAGAATCCAATAAAAAAAGAACTCATTGACAAAATAAAAAGCTTCCCACTGATAGCTTTTGTCACCCAGCAAGATATGGATAAAAGACCTAAAAATTTCAAATAACGCAAAACATATTCTACTATATTCTCTTTAAACCCTTTCTTATAAAGAAAGTAAGGTTTCCAACTATATACAATCACAAGGGAACTGATTAATACTCCCGAAAGTATCCCTGTCAATCCATAATAATACCCCAATAAAATGGACAATCCCAAATTAAGTATAGCCTCTACTATTGGAGCCCATATATCCTGATATAAACCGTATGCTGCTAAAAACACATCATTAGTCCGTGATAATGTAATGAAAGTTATCAGAATCAATACTATAAATGTGGATTGTGGTAAAATGCACTCCTCACCTACCCACCATATTATAAATGAATCTCCTAACATATACATACCAAAACAAACAATTGATGCTATCCACATACGTAATGCTGTCAATTCCCAAAATACAGATTTAATTTGCAGCTTATTACCTTCTGCTACCAAATTACCTACCCCTGCATTAATGCTGTTCAATAAAGCATTTACTAACGAAGTTACTCCTACCACTATCAACATATAATTACCATACATAGCAACTAAAGTCAATGAAGTATAAGCATAAATAACTAATGGACTTGTTTGAGTCAACACAAAAGTCCCTATTTTGTGAAAAAAAATCTGCTTAGTTTTATCAATAATTCCCGGATATTTCTTTTGTAATAACTTTCCTTCAGACACTTGAGGATTTAACCAAGGATATTCTTTTCGAATATTATAATCAAGTACATAAGATGTAATAAAAGCCATCACTACTTCAATTCCCATCCACCATATATACCCGTTTGCAAGAAAACGTATAGAAATCAATTGTAAAATGACCTTAATAACCTTCACCCCTTGCACACTCAATGTAATCTTGTATTCTTTTTGGTCTGCAGAAAGTACAATTTGTCGATAATTGACAAAATAGCCTAACAAAGCTGCTATTAAAAGTGCAATAAAAGAACCATATGCATATAACAAAGGAATTTGCGCTTTAGCAAATATTAACGGGAAAAAAAATATCAATATTACAGCTCCTATTATAACAACAAATGCTATCCTTCGATAAAGCCAACCTTGTATAGAAACAATAGCATTAATAGCATATCGGTCTCCATTATATAGTGGTTTATAAAGGTTATAGGCTACTGCACCTCCAATACCAAGTTCTGCGAGATTAAGGAATCCTAACAAGTTCTGTGCTGTAGTATTTAATCCTAACAATTCACTACCTAAACAATTTAAAAATATCTTACGAGAAAAGAACTGTAGAACAAGATTTAAAAAGTAGAATAGAAGTGCGACTTTCGCATTCTGTACACTTTTCGATGTCCTTGATTCAACCACCATAACATGAATTATTTCTTCAAAACCACTTTACTGATAATTTCCTTTTGAATGATGTAAAAACCACTTGATTTTTTATTTCGATAGCCACATAAAGCAAATATCTGTTATCCATTTTCCTTCCACAATTGTTCAAAAGAATTTATTTAAATATCAATCAAAGCACTGGTTATAATATGTACAAAATATAAAACCTATATATATAAAACACTGAAAGAACATCAAAATCATTGCCACTATTATACGAAAATCAGGAAATTTAGTCATAAACAATAATTTTAAATGTTTATAGTACACTTTTACCTTATTTAATATTCATTCTTTAGCAAGTAAAACCACATCGTCGCCCTTGTATTTTATATTTTTGTAAGCACTCAATTTAGGGCATCCCCCTTCGAAAGGGCACTTTTCAGTGCCCTAAACCGAGTTTTGTTAATTAATTAGTTTTGAATTTAACATTGGCTGGCAGCCAAAGTGATTTTGTCAGGAACCATGTTAACATAATCCCTGCACCCGTTAAAGATATTTTTGAAAAAAGTTCCGATGAAGTTCCAGATAGAACTGCCATGAAGCTTTACCGTTCCTATCACACTGTGA
>ENA-OQDE01000850-OQDE01000850.1-human-gut-metagenome-genome-assembly--contig:-NODE-850-length-14882-cov-2.621552_pt1 | contig 14882 bp, 19 predicted proteins | sample MGYA00242768_ERZ504595 | MGnify/ENA primary metagenome ERZ504595 (study PRJEB26092, sample SAMD00036307) | human gut metagenome | host: Homo sapiens | study: EMG produced TPA metagenomics assembly of...
GTGTCAGTTGTTCTTCTGTGCTGGGGTTAAGTGCGGTAAACATGCCTGCAAACCAACTACTTAGGTTTTTGTTCAGATTCCGGTTGACGGCAAGCAGAGATTCTTTTAATACACGCATACGATCTAGTTGACCGTGTTCTACGAAGTATCTGAAAGAGAAATAAGGCTGTCCGCTTGTACGATTATCCGTCCAGTTTTGTCCGCAATCGTATTGGAACAGATACCAGATATGTTCTTTGAGTGTGATTGCCCGCTTTTGCAGGAAATCGGTATTGTTCATGTAGTTCACCAGATAACCGGCGATGGTTTGTGGAGAGGGTGTTAGGGTGAGTACTCCCTGTTCTATCCAATCCATCAGAGTTTCGTAATTCATTCCATAGAAACCGCCGAATTCCCTGCTTTCACCCTCTTTGAAGAAACTGTCGATCCAGGAAGGAATGTACCATGGGATCAATTCATTCAGTTGTTCCGTATAGATTCCCCATTCGTGTTTGCGGAATTCTTTTAGCGAATAGATGACGAGAGCGGTAAGATTGATGATACGATGCTGTTCGGGAGTTCCGCGTGTACCGTATGTGTTCTCGTTAAGTTGCACGAATTTATTGTAGTGTTCTTCCAATTTGTTTAAGGCAGGGAACAAGCGTTTTTCGTTCTTCCTGCGTTAATCCTTGCAGAAAAGGGATGATGGCATCGCCTTGTCCTTTTTCTACTATCTCGTTGAGGCGTTCTTCTATGGTCATAATCATGAATTTGTTATAGGTTGTTGAGTGAAGTCGTCACTTTTTTCAGGTTGCTGTTTGTGCCCCATTCTTGTAGGCGTTGCAGGATTTGTTCGTCTGTAACCTTGCTGTGGTTGATGGTCAATAGCTCCAGATAAAGTTCGAGCAGTTGTTTGAGTCCGGTAACGGGTTTGTCTGGCAATCCGCCTATAAATTCTGTGAGCAGTGCTTCCAGTTGCTGGTTGTGGAAAGTACTTCGTTTGTACATGCTTTCGTACACTTGGGTGGTGAAGCGTTTTAGCGGAGCAAGTTCCATCTGGATGAGGCGGGCCAGGATTTCTCCTACCCGGTGATTGTTTATTCTTCCTGTGGATATTCCTTCTACCCATAATTCGGCTGCATAGGAACGGACTGTTTTGTCTACAAAAAGCAGCGAACCACTTAGTAGGAGCAAACTCATCTCTTTGAGCGGGCAGTGGAAAGACAACAACATGCGCAAGGCACAGGCGAGGGTGCGTTTGCTGTCTTCCTGCGGAGTGCCGAAAGTCATGTAGCAAGTGATAATTTGGGCTATCAATGGTTCCGGGCGGTTGGGGAAACAGCATAGCAGAGGTTCCATGTAACAGGAATCATCCATGTTATATTTACTATTGATAATCAGATGTTCCTGCCATAACTGGTGGCTGTTGCATTCGGCATATGTATGCCATTTGTAGAACTCGAGTTGGAGCAGACGCCTGTCAGTTTCGTATGATTTCTCTTTGGGTTTCACCTCTTTCCACTCGTAGTCTCCTGTCAGATAGTTGTGAGGTAATGTGTTACAGGCGAAAGATTTGAATGCTTCGAATTCCGTCTCCGGTGCTTTTACCAGTCCGGCGGCCATCCAGGCGGTTGGATGATTGTAGGGCGGTTCGGGTAGCGTGTTTTCATCCAACAGGAACAGAAAGAGATGCAGGTATTCATCTTGCAACAGTTGCCGGGCGGTGGCGATGGCTTCTTCTTTGTCTTCCATGGCACATCGGGCAATAGCTAGCTGGAAATCCCATGGACAGGGTTTCGTTTCTGCTTTCTGATATACGGCAAGCCGGCGTACCAGTCGGTAGCCTGTACGTATGCCGGGGTATGGGTGGGAGTAGAAAGTAGGGGGAAGGCATTGCCTCCTTTTATTTTACGGATCACATTTAGCCATAAATGTTTGATGGGTGTGAAACAGGTTGCGTTGCTGTAGCCTGGTTTCCAGTCGGCAAGTCGTTTGAAAGAGCGCTCGTCATAAGCTCCTCTGTTTTCATCTATTCCTTTCAGCCTTTCTTCCAGTCGGGTGAACATATTTCTCAAAAATCCTGTGTTGGAGGTATCTTTCTGTGCCCATAAGCGTTGATATTCCAGTAGGAAGGTAGCGAGAAGATCTTCGTATGGCTCCCAGCTATTGGCAACGATAGTGGCAGCCCGTTGGAAAACAGGTTCCATCCGGTTGAGATCTTCTTTGTCCAATTGGGGATGGAAGGCAATGATGGCGGCAATGGTTGTTTCTATCTCCCAACTTTCCTCCATATCGAACAAACGACTAAGCTGGAACAGGAAATCTTCTTTGTTGGCGGGGAAGGGAATAAAGTTGTCTTCCCTGCAGATGCGTACCGTTTCTCCTACACTTGCATCGGGTTCAAGGGTATCTTCCGCAGGCTGCGGTTTGAAAGATGAGAGTATCGCATGCACGCTTTGAAACATCTCCGGTTGATAAGATTGCAGTGTTTCCTGGAGATTGGATGAAGAGGCGTCTCCATATTTTGATATAAAATTAGCGGCTTTCTTTTGAAGGCTTTCGTCTTTCTTCAAGAAGAGTTGGCAGAGAGTGATGCAGCAGGGCTCTTTCATCTCGGGATGTTGTGCGACGATCTTTTCAAAGAGGGCGTAAATGGTAAGCAGCGAGTTTTTGGGGCTGGAGAAGAAAAGGGTGGTTGCGCGTTCGATGAATTCCTGATAACGGAATCCTTCTTCGGATGCAATATTTTTCAACTGTTGCAACATCACGTTCACCGGTTTGGTATAGGAAGAGGTGAATATTTGCATCATCTCTTCTTGCAAGGATAACAGTTCTCCGGTAGTTGGTTGCAGAGTTTCGAAGAATCCGGCAAACCATCCTGCCATATCTTTTTTGAAACTCCGGTGGAAGGTGGCGAGTGTGGCTTTTAATAGGCGTTCTCTATCCAGATGGCCGTCCAGCGAAAAGCGGTAGAGAGCGGCACTGATACTTTCATCCCGTGCGGTAACTCCTTTTTTATAAGCCTCTTTGGCGCAATCATCTTGATAGCCGATGGACGATTCGTATTCGAAAATCGTCCAGATATGTTCTTTCAGGGTGATGTCCCGCTTGAGTAATAACTCACTGTTGAAAGTATCGTTTCCTTTGGGTTCCTTATTTCTGATGCGGGTAATCCAGGGGAGTACATGTGCAATGCGGCTTGGAGCGATTTCTTTGAGGTATCCCATATCCATGAGCTGCATCAGCTGTTCGTAATTGAGATTGAAATTAAACCAAGTTTTGTCATCATTGATAAAATCCATCAGCCAGGTGGGGCAGTAAAGTGGGAGTAGTTTGCAAAGCATATCAAACTTTACATGATATGCCATATCCATCTCTCGTTTGTTGGCGCAGACAAACTGAACAGCGGATAGAAAATGTGCCCGTGCCGCACTGCAGGTTGTCTCACTACTGAAACCGGCAAACTTACTTTTTATCCATTGTAAATCCCGGATAACCGGCAGCAGCTTCCGCCTTTCTTTCATTGGTAACTCCAGTAATCTCTTGACAAAAGGGATTAATATCTTCTCTTCATTCTCCGGAGTATCCACATAAGCCTTGGATAATTTCTCGAGTTCTTTTTTTAGTTCTTCCATTGTACTAGTTTCTTTACTGCCAGAATATGTTTGCAAGCTCCCCGTTCTCCTTGATTGCTGCTGAACCAGGTGCAAGTGCAACGCTCCTTCTCACTTTCTCTGTCGAGAATGACCGTATGTCTGACACCTCCGCTTCCTGCCACGCGTGCTTCTGTCCGTTTCTCGTCATTCGATATGATTTCTACTTTTTCTTCTTCCAATAGTTTTTCTGCAGCTATCATTCGAGGATTGAGACTTAAAATACGTTCGGTTTTGAAAGGCAGGCGACGGTAGAAGAAGCTGTTTTCATCCAAATCGAATCCCAATAACCCCATGGCTGCCAGCGTGCCGCGAGAGAATCTACCTTATCCAGGTCAATATGTTCCTCTATGGCAAAAAGAGTGGGGTTGAACTGTTGGTTGGCATAACTGTATTTATCCATTGCTTCTATCCATCTTTCGGGGACATCTTCGAGCAGAGATTCCAGTGCGGCGCCTTCTCCGGAAAATCCTCTCCAACATTCGCGGGAAAGAGAAAGGCTGAAGCGTACCGGACCGAAATAAAGTTGCCAATGGTAGATTGCATGGTGGGATGCGCAAAGACTTTCAGCTCATCGGCAAATGGAAGCAAGGGCTCGAGCAGACGTAAGCGATGAAGTCCTCCAATGCAGACGGCATTCATGCTTTTCACCGGTGAAAAGGCGGGTTTTTGACCGCGCATCACTAAATAATAGTCGCATTTCACACTACTTTTCGGAAGAGTCTGGAAGAGTTGTAAGGTTTGTATGCGATTGAAGGAGTAGAGCTGTTCCGCAACGGATTGATAAATCTGTACCGTAGTCAGCCCTTTTATCCATTTCACGGGAAGAGGTACTTTTCGTTCTATCACTTTCTCACCTTTATGATAAAGTCCCACCTCTTTGGGACCGACCGACATTACCATATTCTCCTGTCTGCCTATTCCTCCTAAGGCAGAAATCATTCCGGGATTAAAATCTACGTTTGTTGTCCCGTTTTCCAGAAATTCTCCGTCGTGTCCGTCAGGAAGCACGTCGACTCTGGCATATACACCTGCACAATTAGAGAATCCTTCAAAACGCAGGCGGTCATTTCCTGCGGTTACAATCGGATCTTTCAGCATGGAAAGCTGTGACGGTGTCAGATTAAAACTGGACTGCACAACATTGGATAATGCGATGAGGCAGCGTGCTGTCATGTAGGGGTGTGTCAACTTTCCCCAAAAGAAACAGGGTGTTTCTTTCTTTTCTATTTCGCTGTATTTGGCAAGAAACAGTTCGTCCTGATCGGCTGACCGTTGCAGTGCGGAAGGAGCTGCATATTGGTAAGAGATGGTATCAGTCATAGATAGTAAATCTGAATTTGGTTGTATATTCTCCAAATATAGAAATTAATTCTTAGTGAAAAAAAGAAGTAGGAGAATTTACATCGCTTTGGAATACTGATATTATAAAATATCGTCAAATGAAGCATTTATGCCTCTTTTGGCAGCAAATATTAAATACAATTCTTTATAGTCAGGCACAATTTTTTATACATAAAACAACTATTATTTATAACTATTCTTAATTTCTACGTTCCTTTTTGCCGGAAAATAATACTTTTGTTCCCATAATTAGAATGTTTTAGTAACAGATTCTAAATTAAGTCTTATGAATTTTTAAAGATGAAAAAGACAGCTGTTTGTGAAAATCGCTAATATTGTTTGTTTTGTTTGTGTTATCCCATTTTGAGTCAGGTGTGACTTCAAAATGGGATTTTCGCTATAAAGACAGTCTCAAAACCACCTGAATACTATCAAAAATGACCTAAATTCTATCAACTGATAGATTTTCCCCTAAACAATGTTTGTTCTTCACCTGCCACATTTGTTGAAAACGCGTAAACTTGCAACATCGAAATGATGATAACGAATACTCACAATTTAAAAATAACGTATATGAAAAGTTTAAGCTTCAGGAAAGATCTGATAGGAGTACAGGATGAATTACTCCGTTTTGCATATAAACTGACAACCGATCGTGAAGAAGCAAACGATTTGTTACAGGAAACCTCATTAAAAGCATTGGATAACGAAAGATAAATATACCCCCGACACAAATTTCAAAGGATGGATGTATACTATAATGCGGAACATCTTTATTAATAATTACCGCAAAATAGTGCGCGATCAGACATTTGTCGATCAGACTGAAAACCTCTATCACCTTAACCTGCCGCAAGATTCAGGTTTTGAAAGTACGGAAAGAGCTTACGATTTAAAAGAAATGCATCGCGTAGTCAATGCTCTGCCGAAAGAATACAGAGTTCCGTTTGCTATGCATGTTTCAGGATTCAAGTACCGTGAGATTGCAGAAAAGCTGAATCTTCCGTTAGGTACTGTAAAGAGCCGCATATTCTTTACCCGTCAGAAATTGCAGGAAGAATTAAAGGACTTCCGCTAAACGTTTACTATCAATTTTCAGTTGGTATCAATAGGTATAGGGCAAAAGGATCTCGTTTCCTTTTGCCTTTTTTATTTTATGTGTTGGAGGTTTGTATTTGTTATGGGAATTTTTTCAGTAACTTTGTCACTGTTTAATTGACTGCTCTGACTTATCAGTCAAGGATAGTCGATTTGCTTCTCTAAATTGTCGAAGAATGAATAAAGATATAAATGTTATGATAAAAGCGATCATGCTCGATGTGGATGGAACATTGGTAAGTTTTGAAACTCATAAAGTGTTGCCATCCTCTGTTGATGCCCTTAGGAAGATTCATGACGGTGGAATTCGAATAGTCATTGCTACCGGTAGAGCGGCAGGCGACCTTCATGAAATAGCTGATGTTCCGTATGACGGAATTATTGCATTGAATGGTGCCGACTGTGTTTTGCAGGATGGCACTGTGATAAGAAAGCACCTTATTCCGAAAGATGATTTTAAGAAAGCCATGGAAATAGCAAAGACCTTTGATTTTGCAGTCGCTATTGAATTGGATGAAGGTGTGTTTGTTAATCGTCTGACTCCGACTGTCGAACAGATTGCTAAAATCGTGGAACACCCTATCCCGACCGTTGTAGACATTGAAAACCTGTTTGAAAAGAAAGAGTGTTGTCAGCTTTGTTTTTATATCGATGATGAAATGGAACAAAAAGTGATGTCGTTTCTGCCTAATCTTTCCTTGTCGCGCTGGCATCCTTTATTTGCTGACGTAAATGTGGCAGGAATAAGTAAAGCAACCGGCCTTTCGGTATTTGCTGATTATTATGGGATTGGAATGACGGAAATAATGGCTTGCGGCGATGGTGGTAATGATATTCCTATGTTGAAAGTTGCCGGAATCGGAGTGGCTATGGGAAATGCATCGGAGATAGTCAAGCTTCAGCCAATTTTGTTACTGATACGGTGGAGAATGACGGGCTTTGTAAAGCGCTGAAACATTTTGGAATTATTTAATATTGGGTACTCTATAGCTTAATATTATAGGTGTTATTCCCCTATTGCTTATTCTTCGCTATTTCTGCTTTGTCCGTTGCTGTTGTTTTTACCTGTTTGGGAACAATTAGTTATCTTTTATTCTAGTTGGAGGATGGCTATAAAAAGGAAAAATTCCTGCAAGTGAAACACTTACAGGAATTTTCAGTGGACCAGCCTGGGCTTGAACCAGGGACCTCCAGATTATGAGTCTGTTGCTCTAACCAACTGAGCTACAAGTCCGATGTATCCTTTGTTGGATGCGGTGACAAAAGTAGTATTTTCCCTCGAATTATGCAAATCCTTTTGATAAAAAACTACGATACTTTATTTTTAGAACTTATATTTGCGCTTCGGGTTCTTGGGGAACCATCCTTTTTGTACCCGTTCTTCCTGTTCGAAGACCTCTTTAATCGTCCAGAAGGAAGAAAACGCAAACACGCCAAGCAAAGAAGATAAAATCACATTATCGATGCTTAATGAGGCGACCACACCGGCTATGCCGAGTACCAAGAATATCCACCAGCATTTTGTACCCCAATAGTATTCGGCCTTTACCACGACGGGGTGAAAAAGGCCGATAATCAAAAAGGTACATATTCCGATGAATAACCCCGCAAGGTGATATTCATTTAGAAATTCCATCACAATTATTTTTCAACGCGGATGGGGATTTCTTTCTTGATACTCTGTTCCAGAGAAATCAATGTCTCGGTAGCTACCACACCCGGTATTTCTTGCATTTTGTTATTCAGCAAATCCATCAGATGTTCGTTGTCGCATGCATAAAGCTTTGTCAGCATTGTGTACGGACCTGTAGTGAAATGACATTCCACAATTTCGGGAATCTTTTGTAGTTCCGCTACGACAGATTTGTACATGGAGCCTTTTTCCAGTTTGATACCCACGTAGGTACAAGTTCTGTATCCCAGCGATTTCGGGTTAACGTGGTAACCAGAGCCTACGATGACACCTAGGTCAATCAGTCTTTGCACACGCTGATGAATAGCTGCGCGTGACACTCCACATTCGGCTGCTACGTCTTTAAAAGGGATGCGGGCATTCTGGGAGATAATCTCTAAGATCTGCCTGTCGAGGTTGTCTATTCTTTCCATAATAATAAATTGTAATTTCCTGTTGTTATCAAATAGTAAGCAAATATAGAGATTTATTTTAATTATTCTTCTTTTCCGAGAAAAAAAATAGGAAAAAGCAAAAAAAGAGGCGCAAATGTTTTGCGCCTCTTTCCTTTTTCTATTTAGAAAGAAATTTTTTATTTCTTATCTTTTTCGATGCCCAACAGTTCAACTTCGAAAATCAAAGTAGAGAACGGTTTGATCTGGTTGCCAGATTCTCTTGCACCGTAAGCAAGTTCTTGCGGGATGTAAAGTTCCCATTTAGAACCTACAGGCATCATAGTCAATGCTTCTGTCCAACCTTTGATTACTTGGTTAGCACGGAAAGTAGCCGGTTCGTTACGTTTGTAAGAGCTGTCGAATTCTGTTCCGTCGATCAAAGTACCTTTGTAGTTCACTTTCACTTTGCAAGTGTCAGCAGGAATTTCACCTTTACCTTCAGTGATTACTTTGTATTGCAGACCGCTTGCAGTTGTTTTTACGCCGTCTTTAGTCTTGTTTTCAGCGAGGAATTTTTTCGTTTTCAGCTTTGTAGTCAGCATATTTTTCTGCCAAAGCTTTTGCTTTGATAGTTTCCATAGCTGTACGAGTATATTCTTGAGCTGCTTCCATAGTCATTACGCCACCTTTTTCTAAAGTACCTGCGATGAAACCTGCCATGAAGTTTTCTTTGCTGATAGTTTTAGTAGAGTCAGTGCCAAACAATTCCTGGTTGATACCTTTCATCATCTGGTTGCTGATTTGCTGACCGATTTGCAGACCTGCCATGTAAGCGATGTCTTTTTTGCTAGTCTTGTTTGCACCTTCATTCAAACCTTTGATGAAGTCTGCCATATAAGCAGTATCAACGTCCAGACGACCTGTCAGATAGCCTTTCAGACCTTGAGTCTGCGCCATACCGATAGAATAAGACAGTGAGTCGATGTCTGATTTCAGATTTGCTTTAGGAGCTTGAGCTGTACAAGAAGCAAGGCTTGCAGCAGCGGCGATTGCCATAAAAATACTAACTTTTTCATTTTGCTTTGAAATTTTTTATTTATAATACTTCGAGTAATTCTACTTCAAAAATGAGTGTGCTATGAGGAGGGATCATTTCTCCGGCACCTCTTGCGCCATAACCAAGTTCTGACGGAATATACAGTTTCCATTTAGAACCTTCCGGCATCAGTTGCAAAGCTTCCACCCATCCCGGGATTACTTGGTTGACACCGAATACAGCCGGTTCTCCGCGTTGGATAGAGCTGTCGAACAGTGTACCGTCAATCAATGTTCCTTCATAGTGGCATCTTACCTGGTCGGTAGCTTTCGGCTTTTTGCCTGTACCTTCTTTGATGATTTCATATTGTAGTCCGCTGGGAAGAACAACTACGCCCGGTCCTTTTTTGTTTTCTTCGAGGAAAGCTTGTCCTTGCTCGATAGCAACGGCACCCATTTTAGTTTCCAGTTCTTCGAAATACTTGTTTACTATTTCGCGGGCTTCATTGTGGCTGATAGCCGTCTGATTGCCTTCCAATACGTCTTTGATTGCTTGTGCGAAATCATCTACCGCAAGGTTTCCGATTCCCATGCTTGATAAGTTTTGACCAATTCCGAGGCCAATAGAGTAACTGAATTTATCCATATAATGTTTTTTGTTGGCGATTGAAATGTATCACCTTCATGGTTTTAGCTTTCAATCAATTGCAAATTTATGAATCGCAAAAGTACGTGTTTTATTTGAATGATTTAGCATTTGCTATTTAAAAATTCTTATATCTGTGAAAGATAATCGCTTTTCTTTAAAGAATTAGTTTTTTTGTTCGTAGGATTTAATCGGCTTATTCTTATATTTTAGATTTGTTTATGCAGGCAATTAATCGTCTGACAGCTGTTGAACTTGCGTCTGACAATTGTTGTTTTTTCGTCTGACAACTGTCAGACGAAAGAATAACAGTAGTCAGACGAATAGTTGTTGCCATAAATGATGCTAACTATCTGCATCTTTCATCTTAAAGTTCTGCATAAATAGGATTATATTAAGCGTGAGAAGTGTTCTTTTATTCGATGATTCTGATTACATTTGTGTGGCTATTAAAAAAGAAGGAGGAATAGTAATGAAGAATCTGGTAGTTTTGACGGGTGCGGGTATGAGTGCCGAGAGTGGGATTAGTACATTTCGCGATGCAGGCGGTTTGTGGGATAGATATCCAGTGGAGCAGGTGGCCACTCCTGAAGGTTATCAGCGTGACCCGGCTTTGGTGATTAATTTCTATAATGAGCGCCGGAAACAGTTGTTGGAGGTGAAACCGAACCGTGGACATGAATTGTTGGCGGAACTGGAGAAAAACTTCCATGTGACGGTGGTGACACAGAATATTGATAACCTGCACGAACGTGCCGGGAGTAGCCACATCATTCATCTGCATGGCGAACTGACGAAAGTGTGTTCCAGCAGAGATCCTCATAATCCCCACTACATAAAAGAACTGAAACCGGAAGAATATGAGGTGAAGATGGGAGACAAGGCCGGCGACGGCACTCAATTGCGACCTTTTATCGTATGGTTTGGAGAAGCTGTGCCGGAAATTGAAACAGCCATCCAATATGTGGAGAAAGCGGATATTTTCGTCATTATCGGTACGTCGCTTAACGTATATCCTGCGGCGGGGCTGCTTCATTATGTACCGAGAGGAGCAGAGGTGTATCTGATTGATCCGAAACCGGTAGATACGCATACTTCCCGTTCGATACATGTAATTCAGAAGGGAGCTTCTGAAGGAGTGGCTGAATTGAAACAGTTGTTGGGAGTTTGAAAGGTTTTCTTTTCCCGGTTTTATTCCAGTTCGGTGGCAAAAATATGATTGTTCCGGAGTACTTCCGATATTTCGAGTGCAGAGATATCCCTGCACTCGATTCTTAATATTTTCTCCCAGTCCTCAAAGTCCACATTCCATTTGTCTATTTGGGGGAACTCTGCCAAAAGCTCTCCTATGCGCTTGATGTCACGCCTTTGGGTGATAGAAGTTCGAAAAATCAGAATCTTATTTTCCTTTTCCATATTCTTTAGAGTTTTATTTTAATGAACGGAACTCCCGGATCGTCATACTGAAATGTAACCTGAAATTGCGACTTAAAGTGAAAGGCTGCTAAAGCCGCAAAGACGGGCGATTTCGGTGGCGGAAGTTCCTTGTTTCGTTTTAATAATAGGGCTGCTTTTTCAATCCGGGTGCGTTTGATATAATCCGTAGGCGTTTCGCCCGTCAGGATTGTAAATACGCGATGGAAGTGGAAAGGAGAAAAGCAGGCGATACCTGCCATTTTCTGTAATGATAACGGCTGGTCTATGTGATTGTGAATATAGTCGGTCACTTTATTGATCCGTAACTGATATTCCTGTTTATTGATATCTTTCGTCTCCATGTTTTCTGCAAAGTAAAGGATAATAAATGCCGGAGAGTTGTCCTATCTTGCTAACTTCTCCGGCAGATAATCAATCTTTTTTTTGTCCTATATAGAATACGTAGCCGTAGTATTCTTTATACTTATTATATAGGCTCTCTTCATACCGTTGCCCGGTGATGAGGTCTGCGGCTGCGTCATTTCCTGCATATTCCTTTAAGAAAGCTTCCTGAACCGGGAATTGGGGAGCGTAGAAATGCTCGGTCCAGCAATTTTCCGGTAAAATGAAATGGGCTGTCGGGATATATCCTGCTTTTTCCATTTGCATTATCTTTCTTGGGATCGTATCGATTTCCGGGTAATTGGCCATCCAGAAGTCTTCTATTTCAGAGGGACGTTCCGGGGTGAACCAGGAAGCTTCCGTTACAGCGATAAATCCGTTCTTTTTCAGGAATTTGTTCCATTCGTTCATGCCGCGTTCGAATCCTATGTTATAGATAGCGCCTTCGGACCAGATCAGATCGAGTTCTTCCTCTTGAAATGGCAGAGCGTCCATGGAACCGACGATACCCTTTACTCTGTCTTCACAATGGGCTTCTATTGCATTTTTGTTGAATAGCTCGATAAAGTCGGGGAAAAGGTCGATACCTGTAATTTGTCCTTTCGTATAGTTGGCTAATGCCATTGTCTGACCGCCTGTGCCACAGCCAATGTCGGCTATTCGTGCCTTGTCGGACAGTTCGTTGATGAAGCTTACGGCTTTTTGTGTGATTTCAGGACTTCCGGGACCTTGACGTTTTAATGCCTTGAAGTAATTACATATCAGTGTAAAATCGAATTCGTGGATTGATTTAAAATCGTTACTCATTGTTTTAATGTTTTAGTTGTACGGCGAATGGAGGCATATAATGATGCTTGCAACCATTTGACCATACAAATAGTTTGAAAATTTAGATATAGAAAATAACTCTGACAAGAGTATGTCAGAAAACATAAGGGATAATCTGTAATGAGAGGAAGGCTTACAGATTATTTACAGAACGGAATCCTTATGGAATGAAAATGAGTTAAACATCCAATTATTTCTTTTAGTTTGTGACAAAGATAGGGTTTTAGCTGCAAAACTCAATGATAACTTGATTGAAAAAAGACTGTAAACCTGTATTTTAGCAAGAATAGTCAAATAGGAATATGTTTATATATCCGGTTGCATGGATGAGATTGATCGTCCAAATTGATTGAAACTACATTTTTTTGAGTTATTTTTGTCGAATATTAAATACAAATCTCTCATTTAATGTATGATACCGATGAAAAGCAAATTATTACTCACATGTACCATCCTGTTTTTCTGTTCCTCTTTTCTGTGCGGACAGAATCAATCTTCTAAAGTGGCAAACTCTGTTGAAACGAATAATGGATGCATCCGGCACCCGTGGCAAGGAAAAAGAGTGGGATATTTGGGAGACTCTATTACAGATCCCAACTGTTATGGTGACAAGATAAAGAAATACTGGGATTTTCTGCAGGAATGGCTGGGAATCACTCCTTATGTATATGGTATCAGTGGCAGGCAATGGAATGATGTGCCCCGGCAAGCCGAGCAACTGAAGAAAGAACACGGTGGAGAAGTAGATGCTATCGTGATTTTGATGGGTACGAATGATTTTAATGACGGTGTACCTATTGGAGAATGGTTTACGGAAACAGAAGAACAAGTGATGGCAGCCCGTGGGCAAACCCAAAAGCTGGAAACCCGTAAGAAACGCACTCCTATAATGGATGGAAGCACGTATAAGGGACGTATAAACATAGGAATCAATAGACTGAAACAACTCTTCCCGGACAAGCAGATTGTGTTGCTGACCCCGTTGCACCGTTCACTGGTCAATTTTGGAGAAACGAATGTGCAACCGGATGAAAACTACCAGAATAGTTGTGGCGAATATGTGGATGCCTACGTGCAGGCTGTTAAAGAAGCCGGCAATGTGTGGGGAGTCCCCGTGATTGATTTTAATGCGGTAACCGGATTGAATCCGATGGTGGAAGAACAACTGATTTATTTCTATGATGCGGGATATGACCGTTTGCATCCCAGCACGAAAGGACAGATACGCATGGCACGAACGCTGATGTATCAGTTGTTTGCGTTGCCTGCTACATTTTAAATAGGTCGGACAGAATTCTATGAAATTGTACACTATTCTATAGTACATTTTCTGCAAACCTGTAATTTTGTCTTCTATAAATAATAGAACCTATGAGACATAAACTTCTGTTTTCTTTTTTCATCTTTTTGATAGTTGCTTTACCGATTCGTAGTAAGGATTTTGTTTTGACTTCCGGTCAAACAGTTGTCATCGCTTGCAGCCCTTCTGAAGAACTGGTTGTACGAACCGCATTGGAAATGCTGGGGCGTGATATTCAGACAGTATTGTCGTCGACTACCCAAGCGAATGAGAAAACAGGTGAAATTGTGATAGGAACGGTGGGGCAGAGTGAGCTTATCAGCGGACCGGCATAGATGTTTCTGCGCTAAAAGGCAAGAAGCAGGCTTTTCTATTATCTGTTTCTCCGGAGGGTAAATTGATCGTAGCCGGCAGTGACAAACATGGTACGGCTTATGGAATACTCGAAATATCCCGTTTGTTAGGTGTCTCTCCCTGGGAATGGTGGGCGGACGTAACTCCGGAAAAGAAGAAACTTTTTAAGCTATCTTCCAAATTCCAAAGTCTTCAGGCTCCTTCGGTGGAATATCGGGGTATATTTATTAATGATGAAGACTGGGGCTTGATGCCATGGAGCAGTCGGACCTATGAACCTTCAAAAGTGAAAGGTGAGATAGGCCCGCGTACCAACGAGCGTATTTTTGAACTCTTACTTCGTCTGCGTGCCAACACCTATTGGCCTGCAATGCACGAATGTACACTTCCTTTCTTCCTGACCAAAAGCAATCGGGAAGCTGCCAAGAAATATGGAATCTTCATCGGTGCTTCCCATTGCGAACCGATGGCTTGCAGCGCTGCCGGCGAGTGGAAACGAAGAGGGGAAGGGGCTTATGATTATGTGAATAATGCTCCGGCTGTTTACAAATTCTGGGAAGACCGTGTAAAAGAGGTGGCAGATCAGGAAATACTCTATACGTTGGGTATGCGTGGTGTACACGATGGCAAGATGCAGGGAGCGAAGACGGTGGAAGAACAGAAGGCCGTAATAGATCGTGTGTTTGCAGATCAACGCGGGTTGATTGAAAAATATGTTGATAAGGATGTAACTAAAGTCCCGCAGGTTTTTATCCCTTAT
>ENA-OQDE01000851-OQDE01000851.1-human-gut-metagenome-genome-assembly--contig:-NODE-851-length-14870-cov-6.604829_pt1 | contig 14870 bp, 18 predicted proteins | sample MGYA00242768_ERZ504595 | MGnify/ENA primary metagenome ERZ504595 (study PRJEB26092, sample SAMD00036307) | human gut metagenome | host: Homo sapiens | study: EMG produced TPA metagenomics assembly of...
ATTACTGAATGGCAAAAGTAACGACAGCATCTCAACTTGTGGGATGCTGCCGTTGCTTTTACCTATCCATCAGACAAACACGGAGCCGTTTATAAACCCTGTGCATCAAATCTGTTACCGCCGCCGGACTACAACCAAACATCGTTGCAATCTCTTTGCATTGATACCCTTTCCAAAAATAAAGCTCAATGACTTGCCGCTGCCGGTCGGTTAAATGCCGTAAACCCTCCGCCAATCGCTCATTCTGTATGGTATCTATGAAGTCCCGGATTTCACACTGGACTGTAAAATCTTCTTGTATGTAGAAGCAGCGCTCCTGGAATGTCAATTCCTCGCTCATACTCTCAAGAGAATTACAGTGATACCGGTACTTGCGATCTGAATTGCTCAATAGACGATCTTCCTCTTTTAAGACCGCCACCCAATATTCTTCGGTCAATGCCGTATGCTCCTTTCATCAGTTTTTGGGCAGAAACTGATAAAAGGCGGGCCACGGCATCTATACCCATCGGGGGATTCTCCTAAAAATCGACAAACAAAAACGCCAGGAAGCTGTTGAAACTTCCTGCGCTCAAACACTCCGTTTGATATGGGGATTCATAATGCTGTTTTAATATATACTCTAGTGCGGTTTTTAGAGCGGAAAGCTGTACTTTGAAAATACCAATTTTTTTGGTATTATCCTCGGTCTATTCTTATGTTCTGGATAAAGAAAAATGCCCATGACTTTCTCCGACAGCAAGTCACAGGCAGTAACTCAATTAAACCCTGCTGTGAGAAGCCGTTTTTTTTATTGGCTATCAACAGGGCTTAATTCAATTCAAGTTAAATTATAAAAATCGGCATAGTAGCACGTTTTCTATACATACTTTAGAGTGATTCCTTTTCGCTTATCGGTACGATAGAATATATTTGAGGTGAACCACTATGCCGGAAGATAAGCTTAAGTTTTTGGGTGACCGCATTCGCTCGGCACGAAAAGACTGCGGATTGACCCAACAGGCGCTGGCTGATCAGGCTGATTTGGCGGTTAAGACCATTCAAGACGTAGAACGAGGGAGAAAGAATACAACTTATGAAACCCTTTGCCAGCTAATTGAGCGGCTGGGGATTTCTCCTAATTCACTGTTCCCATCGCAGATGTCCCCGGAAGATGAAGCAATCCAACGCTTCATAGGTAAATTTAGGGCTTGCGATCCTGCAAACCAGGAGATCCTCCTCAGTACATTGGATTTTCTGGCTGAAAAACTGTTGGCTCGTCAACATACATCTGAATCAGACAGTTCCAAGTGAACCAGCAGACAAGAAATTCTTGTTTCTGCTGGTTTTTATTTTATCTCTCAAAAATGGACGGAAATTCTTTCGATATTCAATAGGAAAAATTATTTTAATGTCTTGTTCGACAAAATTCTTCTTGCATAGAAAAAGCCAGCAGGTAAAAGACTTTACCCACTGGCTTTTCTACATTAACGGCTATCTAAATCAAGAAAACCGGGCTTTACTTCAGCATATTAATCGCCACTGTTTTGTTTTCGATATTCAGCCGGTGCGATCTTCAAAACATCCCGAAAAGCTGTTGCAAACTTGCTCTGATTTTCATACCCGACCTGGTTGGCGATTTCCGCTATGGTTGCCTGTGTCTGCCGGAGCAGAATAGCAGCCTGTTTAATTCGGTATTCTTTCATGTAGGTTCCGATGGGTTGTCCATAAATTCCCTTGAATGTATCTTTTAAAGTCGCAGTATTGATAAGATATTTTTTGGAAAGCTCCTCAATCGTTGGCCGTTTCTGTAAATCGGAAATCAGCATTTTGTGAATCTCTTTTACAACCTCCACCTGGGGAGAAGTATAGATCTCACGCTGCTTTTCTTTTTTTACATCGACCAAATACAAGAACAAAAGCAGTTCTTGTACTTTAATCTGGAAATAAGGTTTTTGCAAACAATCCGGTACAGAGTAAAGTTCGGAAAAGATATGCTCAATTTCGTCTTTCGCCCTCATAATGAAGCAGGCTCCGTCCATGCAGAACTTTTCCTTAAATTGCAGAATGTCAATGCCGCTTTCAGCCAATGTTCCCGGAGGATTCTTTGCCACAGCTTCCAAATTCAGCACAACGGAAATTCCACGGTAATGCTTGAGTGGGAAAGACATTTCCGATGCACAGTTATCCATTGTGTGGATGGATAAGTCACCCTCGCCCAGATAAAGACAGGAACCGCTGGGCAAGCGGCAGCCCTCACGCCCCTCTCGGCAATGGTTGATTTCCAGTATATTTTTATCAATATTTCCATCCCAATAACAGCCCGTTGCTTCAAAATCATTGTAAATAAGCTGTATGCCGGGATAGACCTGATAAACCGTCATAAGACCCAGGCCATCTGCACAATCCATTTTATAGACGGTACAATACCCGTCATTATCTTTCGGAATGACAGCAGATAACCCTTTTGACATGGTAATAGGGTTCTCGTCCATAACATTCCTTTCTGGTGTTCCAGAGTTATTTATTTGCTCTGCCAAAATCTTTCTGGCATCTTTTATTATATATTCTTTTCTCATTTTATTCCGCTCCAATCAGCAGGATTTACAATCCAATTTGAATTATATTACATCCCTGCCAACTGTGCAAATGGAGAAAAGAAGCCGATGCCCTCCGTTCAGAAAGCATCGGCTGAACATCTATTTATTTGCTGCAATATTCCTTGCCTACACAGCCGGAGCAGCTACCGCCGCAGCAGGAGCCGTTCTTGCGATCCTTTCGGATTTTCCGAACAGCCCATACCGCATAGACCGCTACTCCCAAAACGATAATACCCGTAACAAGCATTTTATCCGCTCCTTTCTCAGATGAAAAGTCCGATACGATAAACAATAAATGTGACAACCCAAGCCACAATCAACTGGAACAATGCCGATAAAAGCATCCAACGGGTGCTGCCTGATTCCTTACGGATCGTTGCCAAAGCTGCCGCACAGGGAATATAAAGCAGACAGAAAACCATCAGACAAAACGCATTAAGCTGTCCAAAGCCGGAAGCACTCAGGATGCCGACCAGTGTATCCATTCCTGCCCCGGAATTGATATTCGGAACACCAAACAGAACGGCGCAGCTGGACACCACAACTTCCTTTGCGGAGATACCAGCAATCAGCGCAACCGCAATCTGCCAGAAGCCCAGACCAATCGGCGCAAAGAACGGCACCAGGAAGTGGCCCAAGATAGCCCCGAAACTGTCTGCCATTTCCGTGGTGTACCCCTGCGGCCCGAAGTTTAAGATCACCCACATCAGGATAGATGCCACAAAAATCGTAGTTCCCGCTTTGGTGAGGTAGTCCTTTACCTTTTCCCACACATAGATTGCCACGGTTCTGGAACTGGGGATTTTATATTCCGGCAGCTCGATCAGCAGATAGTTTTCCGACTTTCTGCGGTCGATCAGATGAATGACCGCAGCGACCAGGATAGCGACCAGCAAGCCGATTAGGTACATGGAGTAGGCTACCAGCATGGCGTGTTCCTGAAAGAACATCTCTGCAAACAGGATATAGATTGGCAGACGGGCGCTGCAACTCATAAATGGTGTAATCAGCATGACTTTGAAGCGGTCACGCCGGTTCTCCAAAGCCCTGGACGCCATAATTGCCGGAACCGTACAGCCAAAGCCCAGTATCATGGGAATGAAAGCCCTACCGGATAAGCCCAGCTTACTCATAATACCCTCCATGACATAGGCGACACGGGCCATGTATCCGCTGTCCTCCAGGAATGCCAATGCCAGGAACAGGATAAAAATGTTTGGCAAAAAAGTGAGGATTCCACCTACACCGGCTACAATACCGTCCACCAGCAAGGAACGCAGCATCTCGTTTACTCCGGCAGCGACTAAGCCATCGCTCAACAGTGCTGACAGGCTTTCAATGCCCATTTCAAAATATCCTTTCAGCCAGTCGCCAATGGTAAACGTCAGGAAAAATACCACCGCCATGATACCAAGGAAAATCGGGATACCCCAAACCCGGTGGGTCAGTGCCCGGTCTACTTTTTCAGTCAAGGCATCCTGCCGGTCTTTATTTACCAATACTTCCCTAATGATCTCCTGGATAAAATCGTACTTCTCATTGATGATGTCCGATTCATAGTTCCGGTCGATCACATCCGGGAGGCTTACCGGATAGCGTTCGGAGATTTCCTTATCCTGCTCCAACAGCTTAATTGCGTGCCACCGGTAATTCGTTAGGTTCGGATATTTCCGTTTCAGTTCCGCCATAATAAGGTCAATCTTGTCCTCAATAGCGTCGCTGTAAACCATCGCATATTCTGAATGATGGTCGTGCCGGTGCTTTGGTTTGTATTTGTGGTGATGAATCAAGCACTCCGGGTCTTTGCAGTCCTTGTGATGTGCCGCTGCGTGAAGAAGCACATCCAGGCCGGTTCGCTTTCTGGCTGAAACCGGAATGACCGGGATGCCCAGCATTTCCGGCAGCCTGTGTGTGTCAATTTCCATGCCACGCTTCTCCACAATATCCATCATGTTTAACGCCAGCACGACCGGCTTGCCCAGCTCTAAAAGCTGCAAAGTCAAGTATAAGTTTCGCTCCAGAGCGGAAGCGTCCGCAACATCAATAATCACATCGACTTCATCACTTAGTATGAACTGCCTGGATACCTGTTCCTCCATCGTGTAGGAGGTCAGGCTGTATGTTCCGGGAAGATCGACCAGACGAATATTCAAATCATGGTCTTTAATGGCGCCCTCTACTTTTTCAACCGTAACTCCCGGCCAGTTCGCCACTTTTAAGTTTGCGCCGGTATACGCATTAAAAAGCGTAGTCTTTCCGCAGTTCGGATTTCCGATGAAGCCGATTGTCAAGTTTTCTCTCATCGGAATTTACCCCACTAAAATATTTTTGGTGATATTGCGCCCAAGAGCAAACCGTGTTCCTCTCACCTTGACGATCAGAACACCGTGGCTTTTGCTATTCAGGACGCAACGGAAGTCCACGGGTCATGCCCAGAGCTTCCAGCCGCTTTTCCATATTGGTGGGCAGCTCAATATCTGAAACTTTGTAGTTATTTCCTATCTTTCCATCGCAGAGGTACATATACGGCCCTCCTTATCGCTTTACGCTGGAAGTCGCCGGCATCTTGCCAAACTCATACAGCATCATGGAAATCGTGATAACGACGAGGATCGCATCGGTCAGCGCAATCGCCAGCCACACGCCACGGATGCCCATGCCGCCGATCATCGGCAGAATGACGCAAAGCGGGATAAACAGGATAATCTGACGGAACAGCACCAGCCAGGTCGCCTTATTTGCCTTGCCCAAGGACTGGAACAAAGTTACGGCAATCAAGAAGCTGCCTTGCAGGATATAGGTGCTGAACATGATACGGAAGTTCGTGGCTCCCGATGCGGCGATACCCGGTGTTGTCAGGAACATAGACAAAATCTTTTCCGGGAACAGCTCCACCGGAATGTAGAATACCAGTGACAGTAACGTAGCGGCAATGATAAACACCTTTGTCAGCTTCTTTACACGGTCATAATCCTTTGCGCCGTAGTTCGTACCGGCGGCAGGCTGGAAGCCCTGGCTGATACCCCAAAGAGGAACAAAAGAGAAGTTCCAGAACCGGAGTGCTGCTCCCAAAAGAAGCTGGGAGGTTTCGCCGCCATAGTTGGATGCCACACGATAAATTACAGTCTGCTGTACCAGCGTAAGGATCTGCATCAACAGAGCAGATACGCCGACCGAAAGAACCTGCGGGAGCAGCGTGCCGTCGATGCGGATGCGTCCGATTTTCACGTTTGGGCTTTTCTTCTTGAAATACCACAGGGTAACAGCGGCCTGGATAAACTGGGAAAGGACGGTCGCATAAGCAGCGGCCTCAATGCCCATGCCATAGGGATTTAAGATCGTAATAAAAATCGGGTCGAGAATGATGTTAAGGATTGCACCGCTGGCGATGATGGTCATTGCTTTTTTAAGCTGCCCCTCACCACGGATTACCATGTTTGCACTCTGGAAGAAGTTTACGAACAGAGAACCGGCAAACACGATCCGCAGATATTTTTCAGCATAGTTCAGAATATTGTCGCTTGCACCGGCCAGGGACAGAAGCTGACGGGTAAACGTCATGCCGATCACTGTATATATCACCGACAGCAGAAGAACCATAGCAACCAGGTTGCCCATGATCTTTTTGACGGTGTTTTCGTCCTTTTTGCCAATGGCACGGGACAGCACCGAAGCGGAACCCACGCCCAGCATAGCGGCTGAACCAGCGTTGATTAAGGTAAACGGATAGGATACAGAAACGGCTCCCATCTGCACGTCGCCCACCAACTGGCCGACAAAGATGGAATCCATCATGTTGTAAAGCCCGACAACCACCATGCCCAAGACAGCAGGGATGCTCAGTTCCAGCATGAGAGGCCAGGGACTTTTCGTTAAAAGTTTTGTTCTTGTGTCAAGTGCCTGTTTCATCACTTATTTCCTCCTGATCTTCATTCATTAGCCACATCTAACCACCTAAAGTATATAAAATTAGGGCTTTTTTGTACGCTCCTAATTGCAGGATTTACAATCCAATCCGAAACGAAATTAGGAGCGGAAAGGCAAGAATCCCTTTCCGCTCCTGGTATTACCGTGCCATTTTTTCAAGTAGTTTCAGGGCTTCCTCCAGCTTCGGATTTTCTGCATCGGTTTGCAAAGCCTCCCGGACACAGTTTCGGATATGTGCCTGTAGAATCTGTTGATTTACGCTCTTTAACAAAGCCTGCACGGACTGAAGCTGCGTGGATATATCTACACAATAGCGATCTTCCTCAATCATTTGCAGGATACCGTCTATTTGTCCTCTGGCAATCTTCAATTTGTGAGTAATATCATCTTTTTTTGCTTTCATAGGCCGCCCGTTTACTGGATACCCACAACCTGATAGCCCGCATCCTCAATCGCCGCTTTCAATACTTCATCCGGCACATCCTGATTAAGCTGCACCTGTGCCGATTTGTTTTCAAGGCTGACAGAAACCTCCCTGATGCCCTGGATTTCACGCAGCGCCTTGTCAACGTGCTTTACGCAGTTCATGCAGACCATCCCCTCAATATTCAATACTTTTTCCATTTCAATCGCTCCTTTGCTTATTTTTTTAGCTGGTGTTTCTGCATACGATTGGGCCGTGTCTGGCTCCGTATGGGATAAGTGCTTTGCTTTGAACCATCTCAGCCGCAGGGCGTTCGATACCACAAATACAGAGCTGAAGCTCATTGCAAACGCACCGATCATTGGATTCAATTTCAGGTCAAAAGGCAGGTAAAAAAGCCCTGCTGCCACCGGAATCCCGATAATGTTATAGATAAATGCCCAGAACAGATTTTGTTTGATGTTGCGTATCACCGCCTTACTAAGCTGAATTGCCGTCGATACATCCAGCAGGTCACTTTTCATTAAGACAATATCTGCGGATTCAATCGCCACATCGGTTCCCGCTCCGATGGCGATACCGACATCGGCTCTGGCAAGTGCCGGTGCATCATTGATGCCGTCGCCAACCATCGCAACCTTTTTCCCACCGTTCTGTAATCGCCGGATCTCCTTTTCCTTGTCCTGGGGAAACACCTCGGCAACCACACGGTTCACACCGACTTGACGCCGGATTGCTTCAGCAGTCTTGGCATTATCACCGGTCAGCATGACAACTTCAATCCCCATGCGGGCCAGTTCCTGCACCGCCTGTCTGCTGGTGGGCTTCACTACATCGGCCACGGCAATGACACCAATGAGCTGCCCGCCACGGGCAAAGAACAGCGGTGTTTTGCCATCCACAGCCATTTCCTCGCCCAACTGGAGGAGTGCGCCGCCCCGGATACCATTTGCCTCTATTAACCGGCGATTGCCAGCAAGGCAGGTATCATCCCCGATCCGACCGACAATACCCTGGCCGGGAATCTGCTTAAAATCGCTCACCGGCAGAAAAGAAAGCCCCTCTTTTTCGGCTTCTGTTACAATCGCATCTGCCAAAGGATGCTCGGACAGTTTTTCCAGAGAAGCCGCAATTTGCAGCAGCTCTTTTGAGTGGATACCCTCTTTGCAAAGCATATTTGTTACCACAGGTGTACCCTGGGTAATGGTTCCGGTCTTGTCCAGAACGACCGTATCAATGTTATGGGCAGTTTCCAGGGCTTCCGCTGATTTAATCAGGATTCCATTTGTCGCACCTTTGCCGGTTCCAACCATAATAGCAGTAGGCGTTGCCAGTCCCAGCGCACAGGGGCAGGAAATGACCAGAATGGAGATACCGATAGAAAGGGCAAATTCAAATCCATAGCCCAACAGCAGCCAGACTACAACGGCAATCAGGGAAATCGTGATAACTACCGGTACGAATACGCCGCTAACTTTATCAGCCAGCTTTGCAATGGGAGCTTTGGAACTGGTCGCCTCATCCACCAGGCGGACGATCTGCGCCAGCGTGGTATCATCGCCCACTTTGGTAGCCTGCATTTTGAAATAGCCGGACTTACTTGTTGTCGCACCGATCACTTTGTCCCCAATATGCTTTTCCACCGGGATGCTCTCACCGGTTAAGGCGGATTCATCAACAGAGGAGAATCCCTCAATCACAATGCCATCCACCGGCACGGATTCTCGGCCTTGACAATCAGGGTTTCACCTAACTGCACATCTTCAACAGGAACTTGAAGTTCCTGGCCGTCCCGCTCCACAGTAGCAGTCTTGGGAGCCAGGTTCATCAGTTTTGTAATCGCATCAGAAGTTTTGCCCTTTGCACGGGCTTCCAGAGTCTTGCCCAGGGTAATCAGGGTTAGAATCATACCTGCGGATTCAAAATACAAATCCATCATAAAGCTGTGAACCGTAGCCATATCCCCGTGACCAAATCCGATGCCGATTTTATAAATGGCATAAATACCATAGACGATTGCCGCACTGGAACCTATGGCAATCAGGGAATCCATATTGGGCGAACCGTGGAACAAAGTCTTGAATCCCATGCGATAGTATTTGAAATTGATAAATACCACCGGGATCAGCAGAAGAAACTGGGTAAATGCAAAACTCATCGCATTTTCCATGCCCAGCAGAAAACCGGGCAAGGGCCAGCCCATCATGTGACCCATAGAGATATAAAACAGCGGTATCGTAAAGAGCGCAGACAGCAAAAGCCGTTGTTTCATCTGCTTATATTCTGCCTGCGCTGTGCTGGCTTCCGGCTTTGCTGCCGGGGCAGCCGTGTGGCTTTTCGTTTGTGCCGGAGTTTTTGGAAACGCACCATATCCGGCTTTTTCCACTGCCTGGACAATTCCCGCCGTGTCCAAAACAGACTCATCATAAGAAGCAACCATGCTATTCTTCAGCAGATTGACGGACACTTCTTTGATGCCGGGGAGCTTGCCCACGCTCTTTTCAATCCTGCAGAGCAGGCCGAGCAAGTCATACCCGTAATGTCAAATTGCTCCTTTTGCAAAAATTATCCCTTCTTTCTTTTTGGGTATTGTGCGAGTACCCTCCCCCGTAGGGCACTAAAAACCGTTATGGAAAGGGGCGTTTGGCATCTTTGGGGGAAAGATACCTGTCCGCCCCAGTCATAGCGTTGCACGAATGGTCATTACTTGACCGTGCATTATTATACTTGCCAGCACCGTTTTTTGTCTGCTCCAATGGGTAGGCTTTCAAATCCATTTAGCTGTTTTCTGAAAAGAAAAAGGGAGCTTGCTTCAGCAGCAAACTCCCCGTGTGGCAGAGTATTATTTTTTTCGGCTCGAAAGAATCCCCGAAATACCAAAGATCAATCCAGTTACCAGAGATATTACCGCTAAAACCAGAATGATAAAAGCTGAATCATTTCCGTTGAAGCCAAGTGCTGTTAAAGTATAGAGAAATACAAGAGTGAGCATCAAGCAAAAGATACCGAAAAGGATTTTAGTGTTATCGCTCATATTTATCAGCCTCTCTCCTAATTAGCTCTAAGTGTGACCGGAGCTGCTGTGTACTTTGAATATAGAGTATTATTTTTCTGGCATAAAACGGTTTCCAAAATCAGCGGTCTTTTCCTTTTGATAGTAAATATATAATAGCCGCTCCAATAATGCTAACCGACATTACTACCCCGATGCCTGGATTGAAAAAAGCAAACCAAGTTCCAACTATTGCGCTAACAAGTCCAATCAAAACAGCAATAACAATTCTCATGATTTCACCTAATAGCTAAAAGTTTTCTGATTGCCTCGTTCGCCAGAGGAACCGAGATTTTTATTCATAGAATACTTTCTCTCAAAAAGGCACCTTATTTGTTTGGTTAGAGTTATTATATGAAATATCGCTTTTTGTGTCCGCTCCATAAAGGAGATTTTTTACCCAAAAAGCAAGAGATTTTTTGAGTAAAAATCCAATCAGCAGGTTTTCCAATCCAAAGGGCAATATCAGCTCCCAAGCCATTGACTAAGGGCTTTTTTGTGAATATACTGGCGGCATGAACGATTAAACATCCTTTTAATTGTTCAGCATGTCAAACCAACCAAATCACAAAAAGAAAGGGGGCTATCTCCATGAAAAAGACAATTAAGCTGATTGACCTGGATTGTGGTCACTGTGCGGACAAAATCCAGAACGCCGTAAAGAAAATCGACGGTGTTACCAGCGTATCCGTCAACTTCCTGGGCCAGAAGATGGTTCTGGAAGCGCCGGATGACAAGTTTGATGCCGTCCTGGCCGAAGCAAAGGCACTGATTAAAAAGATCGAGCCGGATGTAACCGTCAAGGCGTAATAAAAGCCATCCACCGGCTGCCATCCCTGGTAGCCGGTGTTTTCATGAAAGGAGAACTTAACTTATGACACGAAAACAAAAGCATCTGCTTACACGCATCCTTGTGGCGGCGGTGCTGTTCCTTGCAGGCAGTCTGCTCCATCTCCCCGAATATGTGGAGATGGGAGTATTCCTTGTCTGCTATGCAGTAGTTGGGTGGGATATTGTTTGGAAAGCAATTACGAACATTCTGCATGGGCAGGTGTTTGATGAAAATTTCCTGATGACGATTGCCACCATCGGCGCATTGATTTTAGGCGAACATTCAGAGGGTGTCGCCGTTATGCTGTTCTATCAGGTTGGAGAATGGTTCCAATCTTATGCGGTTTCCAAATCCAGAAAATCTATTGCCAGCCTGATGGATATTCGACCGGACTATGCGAACGTCGAACAGGACGGCAAACTGGTGCAGGTTGACCCTGACGAAGTTCAGATCGGTTCTGTTATCGTAGTAAAGCCGGGTGAACGTATCCCGTTGGATGGAACCATCATCAAAGGTTCTTCCGCTCTGGATACATCCGCCCTCACAGGCGAATCCATGCCTCGTGAGGTGGAACCGGGAATGGAGGTCATCAGCGGCTGCATCAACCAGACTGGTATCTTGACTATCCAGACAACAAAAGAGTTTGGGGAATCCACCGTAGCGAAAATCCTTGACCTGGTTGAAAATGCAAGCGATAAAAAAGGAAAAACCGAGAACTTTATTACACGCTTTGCCCGTTACTACACGCCTGCGGTGGTGTTTGCCGCCCTTGCGCTGGCAGTCCTGCCGCCGCTTATTACTGGGCAGGCGTTTGGCGTCTGGATTTACAGAGCCTTGACTTTCCTGGTTATTTCCTGTCCTTGTGCGCTGGTCATTTCCATCCCGCTTAGCTTCTTTGGCGGTATCGGCGGTGCTTCCAGGATTGGTGTTCTCGTAAAGGGCAGCAACTATCTGGAATCTCTGGCTCATGCCGAAGTTGTAGTCTTTGATAAGACTGGCACTTTGACCAAAGGATCTTTTGCGGTAAGTGAAATCCATCCCAATGGCATGAAAGAGGAAAAGCTTCTGGAGCTGGCGGCATACGCAGAGGATTATTCCAACCATCCTATTTCGCTCTCGATCAAGAAAGCCTATGGGAAGAAAATCGACAACAGCCGTATTTCCAACGTGCAGGAAATTGCCGGTCATGGTGTGCAGGCTGTCATTGACGACAAATCGGTTCTGGCTGGCAACGCCAAACTAATGGAAAAGGAACACATCAAGTACAAACCGTCTGTTTCCATTGGTACAGTGGTTTATCTGGCCTGTGACGGAAAATATGCCGGGTGTATTGTCATCGAAGATGAAGTCAAGGAAGATGCACCGGCAGCTATTAAGCTGCTGAAATCTTCCGGTATCCGCAAAACTGTTATGCTGACCGGTGATGCAGATGCGGTTGGGCAAAAGGTAGCCGGCCGCCTTGGTCTGGATCAGGCATATACCGAACTGCTCCCGGCTGACAAGGTTGACCGTGTGGAAGATCTGCTGAAGCAGAAAAGCGAAAAGGGCAAGCTGGTCTTTGTCGGGGATGGTATCAATGATGCCCCTGTGCTGGCAAGAGCCGATGTAGGTATTGCTATGGGAGGTTTGGGTTCCGACGCTGCTATCGAAGCTGCCGACGTCGTTCTGATGACGGATGAACCGTCCAAGATTGCCGCCGTTATGAAGATTGCCCGTAAGACCATTGGTATTGCCAATCAGAACATCGTATTTGCCCTGGGCGTTAAATTCCTGGTACTGGTTTTAGGCGCTTTGGGGTATGCAAATATGTGGGCGGCGGTATTCGCTGACGTAGGTGTTTCTGTCATCGCTATCCTGAACGCAATCCGGGCCATGCGTGTGAAGCAGCCGAATATGACTGCGTAAAGAAAATACAGGTTGGAGAATAAAAGCAGAAATGCGCCGCTGTTTTCTTCTGCGGCGCATTTCTCTATTACAAATCAGTCGGACATGATATTTCAAACAGCGCATCTATGGAACGGTGCAGCAGCTTTGCCTGTGGCGTGTCGGCTAAAGAATAATAGACTTCCTTTCCGTCCCTCCGGCTGGATATAATGCCACTTTTCTTTAGTATCCGCAGATGATGAGATACAGCCGGGGCACTCATATCAACAGCCGCCGCAATATTGCAGACACATTCGTCGCAATGGCACAAAAGCCATAATATCCGCAGGCGTGTCGGATCTCCAAGCTGCTGAAACAGAAAAGCTATATCCGTGAAGTCCTCTGTGTGAGGCATTTTATTTAAAACCCGTTCCATATTCTGCCCGTGGTTATGAGGTAAATTATAATGCGGCATAAGGCTCAGCTCCTTCCTGAAATAATGATACCTGCATCGATTTTATCTGTCAAACAGCTTATATAGATTGGAGAAAATACATGGACAAAACAGAAAAAATTGTTTCCGCAATTCCCAGCGCTGCCGAATTGGAGCAACTGGCTGAATTGCATAAGGCAATGGGCGACCATACCCGAATGCGAATCCTCTGGCATCTAACGCAGAAAGAATACTGCGTCAGTGATCTTGCCAAGGAAATCGGTGTTACAGAATCCGCTTTATCCCACCAACTCCGTGCATTGCGGATTGTTCGATTAGTCCGGTCACGCAAAGAGGGAAAGAAAGTAATCTATTCCTTGCAGGATGAACATATCGGATGGGTACTGGAAGAAACCTATGCCCATATTTCAGAAAGATGAAAAGGCAGCCCCTGCGTTGTGGGCAGGGGCTGCGCTGGGCGCTCGTTACAGGTTTTCGTAGGAAACCAACTGGCTCATCGGGATACGCTGGGAATCGAAACGATTGGTGTCAGCGTCCTCCTCATCTGAGTAGCCGACAACCAGGATGTTGACCGGCTCCAAGTTGGCCGGGAGGTTAAATTCCTGCTTCAGCACATCAGGCTGGAAATAGCAAACCCATACCGTGCCAAGTCCCAGCTCTGTGGCCTGGAGCATCATGTGATCTGTCAAAATGGAAGCGTCGATGTCACCGCTCTGCTTCTTATCGAAAGGCCGTGTCCATGCCTTGTTGTGATCGGCGCACACGATGATTGCCAGGGGCGCACCGTAGATGCCGCTGCCTTGCTGATTTTGGCAAGGCCCTCCTCACTCTGAACGACAAGCAGATGAACCGGCTGGAGGTTCGCCGCAGTCGGAGCCACATGAGCGGCTTCCAAAATCTGCTCCAGCTTTTCCGGCTCAACTTTCTGGTTAGTGTAACTGCGTACCGAGTGACGCTGTTTTGCGATATTGATAAAATCCATAGTATGAAGTCCTTTCTGTAATCATGTATTGTGTCAAATCAACCGTTGAATTTATTGTAGCACTTAGAATGAAAACCGCAAGAATGCACTTTTTTGATAGGCACTATCCCAAAAGATAGCATCTTGCGTGAAAGGAGTTATCTTAAATGAAATGCGAAACGAACCCAAATAACTGCCCTATTGAAGTAACATTGTCCTTAATCGGCGGCAAATATAAGCCGGTAATTCTCTGGTTTCTGATAGACCATCCCCTGCACTATGCTGAATTGCAGCGACTCATACCAAAAGCAACCCCTAAAATGCTCTCTCAACAGCTCCATGATCTGGAAAACAGTGGTATCATTCATCGTGAAGTTATACCGGAAAAGCCACCAAAAACTCTGTATTCCCTCACTGCTTTTGGCAGGAGCCTTATCCCTATTTTGGACGCAATGTGCCAATGGGGAAACAGTTATCTGGACGGGCTGGATGTTCAGGCACCATGCTGTCAAAATCATAACTCTCAATAATACAAAAATTGGGTAATCGCCTTTTCATGGTAACTACCCGTATGTTGTGCTTTGTTAGAATGTGTTGTATCATAAGAACCAAACTGTCATAATATGAGCCAATAAATCTGGAATTTGTAAAGGAGACCAGCTATGAAAAGTCAACCATAGATTAGTAAAAAATTTCTTTTTCATATCGGTGGTAAAAAAGGGTAACTTTAATAGAGCTCCCTTAGGGTGCTTTTTCAAAATCTATCGATATTGGTATA
>ENA-OQDE01000853-OQDE01000853.1-human-gut-metagenome-genome-assembly--contig:-NODE-853-length-14855-cov-4.285511_pt1 | contig 14855 bp, 19 predicted proteins | sample MGYA00242768_ERZ504595 | MGnify/ENA primary metagenome ERZ504595 (study PRJEB26092, sample SAMD00036307) | human gut metagenome | host: Homo sapiens | study: EMG produced TPA metagenomics assembly of...
TAAAAGGTGTAGGTCTCTCCTTCCTTGCGGTGTTCCATGCTCTTCTTAAAGATGTCATTGTCATTCCAGAACTTCTCGATCTGTTTTTCTCTGTCTACGAAATTCAGATTCGCATCAACTTCTTATACATTGTTAACCTCCATTGATTTAATAAAGAGTCGCTCGCGACTCTTTCGCGCCCGAGCGGTGCTGTTTACAGCAAACTTCTTCTCCGCGAAGTGCGCATCCCGCCCGGAGGGCTTTTAATTCATAGGACGTAATTTCCTATGAATTAAAAAACCCTCGTCCTGTATATAGGACGAGGGCTTAATTACTTCGTGATACCACCTGATATACAAATGTACACGGAACTAATAAACTCCGGATACACGTTCCCTGTAACGCAGGAAATGCGTCAGCGCTTACTCTGTCACGGAAAATCCCAGTCGTGATCTGCCTTGACCATTTCAGACTGCGGCTTGGAAGTGATTTTCATTCAGCAGATACTCGCACCGGTTTCCACCTGCTCCGGCTCTCTGTTGCTTTTCCTGATGAACTACTGTCTTCGTCATTGCCTTTTGCCAAAAATCTAATCTTTAGTATAGACTCGGAAAGTGAGAATGTCAAGAGGGCTTCATGCTTTTCACAGAGCACGTTTTTTCACATCTGCGATCACGTTTAAAAACCGCTCCTTCATCTGTGCCTCTAACAGTTTTACATCCATGTCACTGCCCGTACACGGCACAAATCCTCCAGCCATCGATGCGTGGCCGCCGCCATTGCCAATTCCTTTCAGTGCCTCCGCCACAATCTTTCCTGCATCGAGCATACTCTTTTCACTGCGCACGGAAAGTTTGATTCCATCTGACTTCTCGAATACACGACGGAAAATGACACTTCTTTTAAAGCAAGCATGAAATCGGATATATTTGCAATGACCGGACAATCCTTACCAGTATTGCAGAAACTGATGTCATCATATACTTCAATACTTGAAATCGCACTCGAATATGCCATCAGATCATCAAAACACAGATTACTGTTTTCTAACATATGGATGACCTCATAATCACATTCATCAAACATCCGGTAGAGCATCTCAATATCGAGTTTTGACACTCCACGGCTCAGATTATTGGTATCGATCCGTACACCGTATGTCAGAGTCGTGGCGATTCTTCTATCCATCGGGATATTATTTTCAAAGAAATACTGTGCAACGATCGTCGCACATGCTCCCACTTTCGGCCGGATGTCTTTAAACCGGTATGGAAACTTTTCATTTTCCGATGATGATCGATGCAGATGATCTCGTCCCCCGTAATGTCAACGATGTTTGAATTACCCTTTTGTGCATCCACAAGGATCACTTCATCCTCATCTGTCAAAATGGTACTAAGATCCTCCACATTCAAAAGTTCGATCTCCATCAGTTCACGCAGCTTGTCGGTACTGTAACGGTCTATTTTTCCTTTATAACAGATCGTGGAAGAAATTCCATTGTGCTTTAACAGCTCCTGGATCCCAAGCGCACTCGCAATGGCATCCGGGTCAGGGAAATTATGCGTCTGGATATACACATGCTTCCGGTTGATCTGTTTTAGTAGTTCTTGTAATTTTGTCATATTAATCCTCTAAAATATGTTTCTGCCACCCGTTTTGTCACAAGTTCTGAAAATGACTGTATTTTATGCTGTGCTTCCGGTACGATTCCAAAACCGTATGCGGCATGAATAAATCCAACGCCAGCTTTTCTGCTGGCATCATAATCTCCCTGGATATCACCCACATAGACTGCTTCTTCTAAATGGTTCCGGTCTGCAAGCAGTCTGATATTGTCCCCTTTCTGTAAAAGATTATTTCCGTAACATTCGATATCGGAAAAATAATCCCAGAAATGATAATGATCCAAAAATGCCTCAATGTAACCTTTCTGGCAGTTGCTTACAATGTAAAGTTCATATGTCTTTTTTAATTCTTTGAATGTATCCTCAAGATCCGGATAAAGCACTCCGCCATGTTCTCTTAAATAATCGTTCTCGATCCTGCAGCACTCCGCTAAAAGTGTCTCCTGCTCTTTCTCAGAAATTTCCGGGAATAACAGTTTTGCGATCACATCCATGGTCTTTCCCATAACACCCTTGATATCGGCTTCTGTGAGTGCCTTATTTAACCTTCCATCCTGACGGATCGCTTCATTCCAGGATTCTGCCACATTGGCGGCTGAATCCCAAAGTGTGCCATCCATATCAAAAATAATTCCCTGTTTTTTCATATAAGTCCCCATTCCTGCGTGTAAAAATTCTCATTTTTCACACGATTCTGCTTCATTTATTTTAAATCGTAAACGCTGGCATATTTTTTTTCAAAATAACGCACCAATGGCTCTGCTGATACTTCTTTTCCACACACATTTGCAATCACTTCTTTTGGTGTGCGTGTGCTGCCATACCAGTGGATCTTTTCATTCAGCCACTTTGTGATTTCTTTGATTCTGCCCTCTTTTAAGATCTCATCTACCGGCCCTAACTCTTTTTCAAGCTCCTCTAAGTACATGCCGTCATAGATACTTCCTAACAGATAGCTTGGAAAATAGCCGAAGGAACCATCTGACCAGTGCATATCCTGTAAGATTCCCTCCGCATCATTTGCCGGAGTGATATCTAAATATTCCTTCATTTTCTGATTCCAGAGTTCCGGAAGTTTCGCAACCGGTACATTGTCACGAAAGATTGCCTTCTCCATTTCATAACGCAATATAATATGGAAGCAATAGGTCACCTCATCTGCCTCGGTACGGATCAGGCTGTTTCTGACATGATTGATCTCACGGTAAAACTCATCCAGCGAAATGTCCTTCATCTGCGGCATCAGCTCCTGCACTTTCTCATAGACAGGAATCCAGAAATTCTTATTGCGCCCTAAAATATTCTCATAAAAACGGGATTGGCTCTCATGCACGCCATATAACGGCAGCTTCCTGCAGCCGTGTTGTCATATTCCGGATTGACATTCTGTTCAAAAATCGCATGACCACCCTCATGGATAGCCGAAAACATGGCAGAAATCGGATCATGTTCATAATAATGATTTGTCACCCGGACATCCTTGGAAGAAAAATTCAGTGTAAAAGGATGCTCTGTCTCTCCTACTGCACCGGCATCTTTGGAAAATCCGATGTAGGAAAGCAAAAGATCCTGCACTTTTCTCTGATCATCCGGATCAAAATAAGCATGGAATTTTGTATCATCCGGCTGTTTTGCGGCAAGTATTTTTTTCACAAGCGGAATCAGCGCTTCCTTTAGTTCACCAAACAGACGGTCAATCGTTGCAGAATCCATTCCCTCTTCATATTTATCTAACAATACATCATAAACTTCTTTGCCCGGATCTGTGTAACCTGCCATTTCTTTGGTAAGTGCAATCATTTTCTCCAGATGCGGTGCAAAAATGGAAAAGTCAGATGCATTTTTTGCATCTTCCCATGCATTTCCGGATTCTGCCTGCTCACGGACCATCACTTCATAACGGTCTTTTGGAATCCGTCTGTCTTTTTCCATATCGCGCTGCATGCGTGTCACGATAAATTTCATGGTATCTGACAGCTGTGCAAATTCTTCCGGTGTCTTTAAGGTCTCTAACATGCCGTAAAGTTCATCCGAAGTCGACATCGCAAAGCTCTCGGTTGAAAAATAAGTCAGTGCATCGATATGTCCTGCCTGCCCCAGTTTGGGTGCACAGGTTCTCATGTCCCAGTAAAGAAGCGTATTGATATGTTCATATTTTTTCATTTTATCGAGATACTGCTCGAATTGTTCTAATGTTTTACTCATAGTCGTCCTCCATTTTCAGAACGACGCCGGTCTGGCGTGTTACATTCCGTTCTTTCTGTTCCATATTAACACAGGACACCTGACCTGTCACTTATTTTTAGTATAACCAAAAACACCACGAACATGCGATTTTGCATGTCCATGGTGTTTTTCATAACAATCAGTCTGCCCGTAGTGCGTGCAATCTGTTTTTTCATCGGAAACCCTGACGCAACTACTTATTTTACCTCTACTGTCCAGCCATATTTATCCGGCAGTCTGCCCCACTGGATTCCGGTTAAGGTATCATATAATTTCTGTGTCAGTTCACCGATCTTGAAATCGTTGATCGTTACAACATCATCTTTGTAGCGGAGTTCTCCGACAGGGGAGATAACTGCTGCAGTACCTGTTCCGAATACTTCCTCAAGTGTGCCATCATGTCCGGCTTTCATCAGATCATCTACGGAAAGTCTGGTCTCATTTACTTTATAACCCCAGTCTCTTAACAGATGGATCATGGAATCTCTTGTGACACCCGGAAGAACAGTTCCCTCGATCGGTGCTGTGTAAATCTCGCCTGCGATCTTGAACATGATGTTCATGGTTCCAACTTCCTCTACATATTTACGATGTTCACCATCTAACCAGAGTACCTGGGAATATCCCATCTTCTCTGCTTTAACCTGTCCTAAAATAGAACCTGCGTAGTTACCACCGCATTTTGTAAATCCGGTACCACCTTTTACGGCACGAACCAGTTCATCCTCAACTAAGATCTTAACCGGTTGATTCCCTCTGCGTAGTAAGCGCCAACCGGGCAGCAGATAATCATAAACTTATAAGCAGATGCCATATGTACGCCGAGTGCAGCTTCTGTTGCAAACATAAACGGACGGATGTAAAGAGATGTCTCCGGCTCTGATGGAACCCAGTCCTCTTCTACCTTTACCAGTGCTTTTACCGCCTCAACAAACATATCAACCGGGAGCTCCGGCATGCAGAGTCTTGCGTTAGAGTTGATCATTCTCTTTGCGTTCATCTCCGGACGGAATAACTGGATCTTACCCTCTGCAGTACGGTATGCTTTCATACCCTCGAATGTTTCCTGTGCATAATGTAACGTTACACATGCCGGATCCATGGTGATCGGTCCTTCCGGAACGATTCTTGCATCTTTCCAGCCCTCTTCCTTTGTCCAATCCATAACAAACATATAGTCTGTCATATATTTTCCAAATCCAAGATGTTTCTGATCTGGTTTTTCCTTTAAATGTTCTCTTTTTTCAAATCTGATATCCATAACATATGCCTCCGACTCTCTATCGTTTTTTTCTGACCCTCATTATGATACTTTCTTTTTTGAGTGTCAAGATTATTCCAAAGGCTTATATTCATCATTACTTAAACTCATAATAATATTTATTTTTTATAATCATGCGTTATGATGCTGTCATAAAATCATCCCGTAATTTTTGCCTTTGAAATGTACTAGTTCTGCTCTGCAATTACCTTTTTTAAAGGAATCCAGATAATAAATGCCAGCACACTTCCGATTACTGCTGTGATAAGCTGTGTCACGGAAAATGTTGTCTGGAACACTGCCATCTTTGGAACCATTGCTTCCGGAAGCAGGGACGGAATCAGAACCAGTGCAATCACGACTCCCATAAATAATGCCTTTACAATGCTGCCGGCTGCCATACCTGCGATCAGACCTGCATTGCCTTTGATTTTCTTTGCAATCAGACTAACTGCAACTACAAGAATGATATTTCCGATCATAACGCATGGGATGATCGCCGGGATCGCTGACATGATCGGGCTTCCTGTAATCAGGAATGATGTGACCGGTGTGATCACAGATAAAATAATTCCGCATGCCATTCCTGCACCCAGTGCCGCAATGATCAGACATGCATTGATGATCGGTCCTGTGATGTACACACTTGTGTTTTTAAAGAACTGGCTCACGATACAGATTGCCAGTAACACTGCTGTTGTTGTGATTTGTTTCGTTGTGATTTTCATAAATCCTCCTTGTTTTGCGGAGCAAAATGCGACTGCCTTTGCAGGAGCAGAGGATTTTCCTCCTTTGTTTTCCGAAGGAAAATGCGAGCCCGCTGGCGAGCAAAGGATTTTCCTCCTTTGTTTTGTACAATTTTCGCAACCATCATAGTACAACACTTATGAAAAGTCAATTTTCCGTACACGGCTCACTCTGCCCCCGCAAACAACCGCAATTTTCTCTTGTCATTTAAACCAGGGAATTTTATAATAAAACCAACATATAAATATTTCGTATAAATATAAGGAGATTACGTTATGCATACATTTCAACCTATGACAGCAGATATGATGGAATTTGATCCATTTACAAAGATTGGAAAAGAATGGGCGCTGCTCACCGCAGGTTCCAAAGAAAAAGCAAACACCATGACCATAAGCTGGGGCGGTGTCGGTGTCTTATGGGGCAAAAACGTTGCCTTTGTATTTGTCCGCGACTCCAGATACACCAAAGAACTGATCGACAAAAATGAATTCTTTTCTCTCAGCTTTTTATCTGAAAAATACCGTGATGCATTAAATTACTGTGGAAGCCACTCCGCCGCGACGAAAACGATAAGATCTCAGCAGCCGGTTTAACCCTTACCTCCCGCCACAGCATTCCGTTCATCGATGAGGGAAATATGATCCTGCTGTGTGAGAAAATGTCCGCAACGCGACTGACTGAGGATTCCTTCCTGATGCCAGAGATTGCGCAAAATGGTATGCAGATCATGATATGCACACGATGTATATTGCGGAGATCATTGATATTCTGGCAAGATAAGAAAAACAGGCAGGTGGGAGTTCATATACGAAAACTCCTGCCTGCCCGTTTTATGTTTTTCAGATATATAATCTCTTAATCATTTTTTGTTCCATACATTCTAAAATACTCATCCGCCTGCTGCATAGATATGTTTAATTTATCCTGCAATCTTTTTATAATACCCTTTTTCGGTATGTTCATTTCGAGACACATTTCTATCATTCCCTCTGCTTTGCCACGAACTTCTCCACGCGCTTCGCTCTCCGCAATTAATTCTTCAATCGCCTGACACATCTCTATCCCCTCCTTTTCCTCTGATATCTTAATTGGTGTCTTCGTGATAGTTTTTATAACTCTGGCTGCATTCATTTCTATACTTTTATGGGTATCTGTCCTCAAAAAATCCAGCAGTTTTTCTTTATTATTAGAGTACTTGATATATCCCATAACCTCTCTCATACTTGTTGAAAATTTGTTCAGTTCTTCTTCCGTAAGTTTTGCCGGATCGATCAGGTGTATCCTGTAGTTCTCCACATAACTTAAAATTTCCATATCCCTTATCGGCATCATTTCATGTAAAGATAACGGTCCGTCCCATTCCTCTGCCCCAAAATGAATCACAAGTGTGATAACTGGTTTAATGTGATCTTCCTTTAAAAATCCCGATAAATATTCTCCACCGGTTTTTCCTGAATAATCTTTTTGGCTCCGTCGGTGCCTGCCGCTATATCTGACACTTGTTTTCCATATTGTAAGGCATAGATAGCGTTTCTGACCGGCATTGCATAATGGACATCTGTCTGATTCTCAACCCCTAATAAAACATACGACATCTTTTCATCCTGTTTGATGACTGCTGCTTTTAAAACATCACGGTATTTTTGCAGTGCATCTTTTTTACCCACTGCCGATGTAGCAGTGTCAACCTCTGTAAGTCCTGCCGGATCGATCACCTTTTTTCCACCATAGATAAGATAATTAAACACATCTGCAAATATAGCATTCTCCCGCATATACTCTTTTGTTACAATATCAACCGTCCCCATTCATTTCTCCTCCTTTGTTTAATCCGGGAGCAATTCGTGGTTTTCAAGAATTCTCCCTGCTTATATGTGTGAATGATAAAAGCATTGGAAATTCTTAAGTTGAATGTATAACTTTTTATACATTTTTCACTATGATAAAAGAATGGTCTATAACCATGTAGATGATTTCAGAATATCATGCTTTGTCTGGATTTTAGCATACTGTTCTTATAATGTCATTAAAAAGCCGATATTCCAATGATATTTGTAAGTTTTGCACAAAAAATCCAGTGTATAAAAACAGATATAACATACACACACCTTGCTTTTTTCAAAAATCAATGCTACAATATTTTCTGAGTTTTGTTCTAAAAAGTAAATATATGGAGGATTATTTATGAGCCCAGTTACTATTGTATTGCTGGTTATCTTAGCCGTTTTAATCATCGGACTGATTGTCCTTTATTTTCTCGGAAAGAAAGCACAGAAAAAGAAAGCTGAACAGGATGAGCAGCTTGCCGCTGCCGCACAGACCGTATCCATGCTGGTTATAGATAAGAAGCGAATGCGCATTACCGAATCCGGTCTTCCACAGGTTGTGATCGACCAGACACCAAAGATGATGCGCCGTACCAAACTTCCAATCGTAAAAGCAAAGGTTGGACCGAAAGTTATGTCTTTGATCGCAGATGAATCTGTATTTGATTACATACCGGTCAAAAAAGAAGTGAAAGCTACCGTGAGTGGTATCTATATCACAAAAGTTACCGGTGTACGCGGACCTCTTGAAAAACCGGAAGGTAAAAAGAGCTGGAGGACCAAATTAAAAGAAAAAGCAAATCGCGCAAATAAAGAACTCGAAAAAGAAAAAGCTGAACTTGAAAAAGAGAAAAGTAAGAAAAAGAAAAAATAAGTGATGAAACCTGAAAATACCGCAAATGTGAAAATCGCATTTGCGGTATTTTTATCATGAACTACAGTACCCAGCCTGCCGCCTGCATCTGTGTCTCCACCATATGGTGATAGATTCCATCTTTTCCGGACAGCTCATCAGGTGTGCCTTCCTCTGCAACCACACCGTCTTTTAACACAACGATCTTATCTGCGTTTGCAACCGTTCGCATCCGGTGCGCAATGATAAGAACTGTCTTATTCCGGATCAGTTTTGACAATGCCTCCTGGATCAGTGTCTCATTATCTACATCCAGTGATGCGGTCGCCTCATCTAATAAGATAATCGGTGCATCCTTTAAAAACGCCCTTGCGATCGAGATTCTCTGACGTTCTCCGCCAGAGAGTTCTGATCCGTTTTCACCAATCATCGTCTGCCAGCCGTCCGGCAGCTTTTGGGCAAATTCATCACAGTGTGCTAACTTGGCAGCGACAATGACTTCCTCATCCGTCGCATCCTGTCTGCCGATACGGATATTTTCCATAATCGTATTATTAAAAAGTGTGACGTCCTGAAATACAATGGAATACAGTGACATCAGAGTTTCCGGATTGATCTTTGAAATGTCCATGCCTCCAACTGTGATCTTTCCCTTTTCAATGTCCCAGAATCTAGCCGCAAGTCTTGATACGGTCGTCTTTCCACCGCCGGATGGTCCGATCAGTGCCGTCACCTCACCCTGTTTTGCAGTAAATGTTACATCCTTTAATACAGACTCCTTTCTGTCGTAAGAAAATCTCACATTTGAAAATGTAATATCATATCCTTTATGGCTTAACTGATCTGTTCCTGTCTGAATTTCATGGGAGAGGATCTCGTCTAAACGTTCGCTCTGTATATTTGCGCTGATCATTGCCGCTAAATTCTGCAGGGAAATCTGCATCGGATCATAGATTCTTGATACAACAAGCAAAAACATGAAAAATGTCAGTACATCGATACTTCCCTTTGCAAGAAGGATTCCCCCTGTCAGGCAACCGTTGCAATACCAAGTTTTAAGATCATCTGGGCACTTGCGACAAATACCGCCATGCCAAGTTCTGTCACGATCGCATGTTTCTCGACCGCTTTAATTTTTTTATCCAGACCTTTCATATAATCATCCTGTGCATTGTTGGCGCGGAGATCACGGACCGTCTCAAGTCCTTCCTGAATCCCGTCGGCACAGTCCATTTTCAATTTCATCTGTTTTCTGCTCAGACTGTTTTGTACTTTACCGGAACAGCCAACGATCAGAAATGAAACCGGAAGCACCCACAGCGCCGCTAAAGCCATTCTCCAGTCAAAGAAAAAGAGACTTAATGCCACGAGTGCCGTAGAAATACATGCTCCGATCAGTTCCGGTATCACATGGGAAGAAACCGTCTCCATCGTCGCACAGTCCGCCATGATCGTGCTGGTCAGATCCGACAGATCTTTTTTGCCAAAGAACGAGAGTGGTATTTTTCTCAGTTTTTCCGCGAGTGTGATGCGTCTGACACCACTCTCCACATAAGTTGCAATGTTGCATTATACTGGATATAGGTAGTAATTGCGATCAATGCCAGACAGATCAGGCTGCCTGCAAGATAAAACCCGCCTCTTCCACCAAGTGTTCCTCCCATATAATCCTTTACCAGAAAATAAAGCATTCCTACCGGAAACATCAGCACAATATCCGATATCGTGACGGAAACAAATGCTTTTATCATATCCTTCGCACCCTGCTCTGAAAGTGCATATTTATGCTGTATTTTTTCTTTGAATGACATTTTTTATTCCCCCACTTTCCAACGAACCGATTTATTGTATGCATCCCCCATATGAGCATACAGTTTCTGTGCTTCTGACAGTTCTTTATGCGTTCCTGACTCCACGATCTCTCCGTCCTTTAACACGCAGATCCGGTCGGCATCCACAACGGAGGACAGACGATGTGCGATCATAATGACCGTTTTTCCTGTGGATAATTTTGAAAATGCCTGCTGCACCTTCGCCTCATTGTCCGGATCAGCAAATGCGGTCGCCTCATCTAAGATCAGGATTGGCGCATTTTTTAACATTGCCCTCGCAATCGAAAGACGCTGTGCTTCACCGCCGGACACATAAGTTCCCTTTGCTCCGATCACCGTATCAATACTATCCGGCAATTTTTCGATAATATCTTCGCACTGTGCATTCTTTAATGCTTCCATAACTTCCTCTCTCGTCGCATCTTTCCTGCCCATGCGGACATTTTCATAAACAGACATCTTCAAAAGTTTACTGTCCTGAAATACAAATGACACCATATCCATAAGCTGTTTCGACGGGATATCACGCACATCCACGCCACCGATCCTGATCTTCCCTTCTGTTGCATCAAAGAAACGTGCGATCAGGCTTGCAAGTGTCGACTTTCCACCACCGGACGGCCCGACAAATGCGACATGTTCGCCCTCTCGGATCTTAAGATTGATGTTATGTAATGCATCTTTTGCGGCATCCTCATAACGGAAAGACACATTTTCAAAAGTAATGGACATATCTTTCGGATCCGCTTTTCCTGCTGCCTCTGTGAGCGGCTTCTTTTCTAAAATACTGTCGATCCTGGTCAGCGCATCCTCAACGATCATCTGGTTTTCACTTGCATACATGATTTTATTTAAAGTGACTGTAATGATCGGAGTGATGATAATATAGAACATCAGATTTAATAAGAACGTGTCGCTCTCCCCGCCTCTGACCACATAAAAAGTAACTGCGATCAGAACAGCAAATGCCGCATTGATGATCGTCGTATAAAAGGTCATCGGAAGTCTTAATTCTTTTGTGTAAGCGATTGTCCATTTTTCATATTTCTTTATCGAGTCGCGAAAACGCTTGAATGAAAATACCGACTGTCCAAATGTTTTTACGACCGGAATGCCGCGGACATATTCCACGGCCTCACTCGACATTTCTTCAAGTGCATTCTGGTACTCTGTCATTTTATCTTTCATGCGCTGCCCGGTCATGCTGCCCATAATTAAAAATGCTGCCACTACCGGGATCAGACTTAGCAGTCCAAGCCGCCAGTCAAACATCAGGAGCAAAACCAGAAGACCGACCGGCGTTGCAATGGCGCCCGCCTGATCCGGTAACTGATGTGCAAGATAGGTCTCTGTCGCTTCACTCGACTCGTTGACAATCTTACGGATCTTACCGCTTCCGTCACTGTCCATAAATCCCATCGGTAATGTCATGATATGGTGCATCAGCTGTGAACGTATCCCTGCCTGCACATGAAACGCAGACAAATGGGAACAAAGCAGTCCGCAAATGTAAAGAAACATGGATAGAATTGCAAAACCGACTGCATGCCACCCATAATTTGCAAGATTCCCTGCATTTTCATAATGAGGCGCCACATCTAAAATTTCCTTTATCACTCTCCAGATATAATAAAACGGTACCAGCGCAATCCAGGCACTGACCACAGAAAATATCCACGAGAGGATCGTCAGATATTTATAATTCCCGGCATATTCAAAAAGCCTTGCCAAAGAACTTTGTTTTTTAACTTCGCATCACTTTCCATCTCAAAGACTCCCTTTCCATTTTTAGTTTTTGTTATACATCACTACTTGAAATTAGTTTTCGCTAACCAATGATTTTTTTAGAAGGCTGTCATCCTGTTACCAGAAATGTACAGCCCATCTCTTACTCCCATTTCAGAATTGCATTCCAGCCTCCATAATGGTATTTTTCAAGCATATCCATATAACGGAGTGCCTTCTCCTTCGTCATTTTATGGCGTACCACCTCAAACATACTCTCAAATAATGCCCTCGTCATGATATGGATAAAATCCTCGGTGATCACCTCGCCATCTTCTGTCCGGTAATGAATGACGTCCATATACTTATAAGTATATTCTGTCTCGATCTCGACAAGCCGTTCCACAAAATCCTGAAACTTTGTTCCGTAGGAAGCATCCAACAAAAGCTCAAACACTTCAAAATTGTCGTAAATATAATCGATCATCTCCACCATGCCGGATGACACATAATGCTTCATCTCTTTCGGCTGCTGTTCTTCCTCAAGCCCGTGAAATGTCTCCTGCGTATGTAAAAACATCTGCACCAGATGATCCGCCGCCGGTTCCACAATCGCGGAAAATAATCCTTCCTTGTCTTTAAACCGCGAATAGATGGATCCGGTCGTTGTTCCTGCCTTTTCGGCGATCGTCCGCAGAGATGCGTCGGAATATCCTTTTTGCAGGAACTCTTCCTTCGCACAGGCTATGATTTTTTCTGAAACTCCTTCTACTTGTTTTGTCACTGGTTCCTCCACTCATTTATAACAGTGTTATATAACGCTGTTATAAATATAAACATTTCTGTTTTGTTTGTCAATATGTGAATCCTATTCCTATTTAAAATACAACAAAAAGCATGCTCTGCAATTCTTTTGAATCGTAAAACATGCTTTTTATATGTGCTTATTTCGTTTTTCACATACTATTTTTTACGCTTTCGCTTCCCCTTCCGGAAAATGATCTTATTGACAAAGAAAAATACGACCATTGAAACTCCGCCGTTTAACACGGTCGTTCCTATATTGTACAGCCAGTCCGGCACGAACATACCGGCTACTGCTACCCAGATACAGTTGATGGAGTTTACGATACAGGTCACGATGCAGAATGCGATCAGATACCAGAATGCCTGATACCAGATATTTCCTTTGCTGCGGAACACGAAAGTTCTCTGGATCGGGAAATTGATGCATTCTCCAATCACCATGGCAACCATGTATGCACAAAAATATGGAAGTCCACCGTGTGCGGCATCATAACCGATAATATTCCATTTGAATGTTTCTCCAAATAATGTGATGTCGATTCCCGGGAATCCAAAGTCAATGTTTGGAAGTCCGGCAAATGCGAGCGGCAGAAACAGTAACATCAGGTATTTAAATACCGTGATCAGGTTACTTACGATCACGAACAGACCGCCCTCCCGGACCCATTTGGAGGCTCCGGGATGTTTGTCTGCAAAGTTCTGCCATAGATTTTTTATACTACTCATTGTACGCTTTCACCTCTATGTATTGTAATCTCTGCAAAGTTCTGTTTTTATTCTGCTGATGTTTCATTTACGGTCTGCACCGGTTCTTCTGCTGCATCTTTTTTATATTTCCTGATCGTAAGAACCTCTAAGAAGATTACCAGTGCTCCAAGGATGATATCGATCACGATTGCCAGGATCTGCCAGTTCATCAGACCTGTCTTTAAGTTTTCAGGATCATATGCACGGCTGTTTACAACGGTATACATGATATTTTTGGATGCCTGACGCATTGCTTTTACACCTGTTGCGCTTGTGGTATCTGTCACATGGTTGGTCTCCGTATCGTATGCAACTAACATACAGTCTGTACCACCGCGGATACCCATATCAGAATCCATGTATCCGTAAACACCAAAGTAGTCAGTTAATACAAATCCACGGAATCCCCACTCATCACGAAGTACAGTTGTCTGTAACGGATAGGTTCCGCCTGCCCACTGTGTACCGATATAGTTGAAGGAAGACATTACTGCCTTTGCTCCGCCTTCTTTTACTGCGATCTCAAAAGGTTTTAAGTAAATTTCACGGATTGCCTGCTCATTTGACCATGTACATAACATTCCGGTACGGTTTGTTTCCTGGTCATTCAAAGCAAAATGTTTGATATATGCGTAAACACCATATTTTTCAGCACCGATCACTGCGTTTGCAGCCATTTTTCCGGAGAGAACTCCATCTTCTGAATAATACTCAAAATTACGTCCTGCAAATGCATTTCTGTGCGTATTCATTGCCGGTGCATACCATCCGGAAACATCCATCTCATCTGCCATCTTACCGATGCTCTCACCGAAAGAAAGTGCAAGATCTTTGTTCCAGGTATTTGCGATCATAACTGCGGACGGGAATCCGATGGAACCTGTTCCTGTAAAGTTGTTATTGATGGATGCAGGTCCGTCACAGTCAACAGTCATAACTTTTCCAACACTTGATGCTGCAGATGTCTGATATCCGCCAAGTGCGATCATTGTATCCATATCAGAAACAGTCAGCTGGTCAAGAAGTGTATCCCATTTTTCATCATCATAGGAAAGGCCACGCATATCAGCAAGTGTCATTCCATTTTTCGCGCCTGTTGTCGGCATTTCATCAGAATCATTGTTGTAATTGTTTGGATCATAATTGCTGTTATTTAAGAACTCAGCTTTCTCATCCTCTGCTAATGTAAAGTTTGAAGGAGCTGCTGTTGCTTTTGCATAG
>ENA-OQDE01000854-OQDE01000854.1-human-gut-metagenome-genome-assembly--contig:-NODE-854-length-14851-cov-4.776623_pt1 | contig 14851 bp, 23 predicted proteins | sample MGYA00242768_ERZ504595 | MGnify/ENA primary metagenome ERZ504595 (study PRJEB26092, sample SAMD00036307) | human gut metagenome | host: Homo sapiens | study: EMG produced TPA metagenomics assembly of...
CCGGTGGGCGCGGTCGTGGCGGTGCTGGCGCTCGCCGGGTGCGGCGTGTTCGCGTTCGCGCCGGTGCTGATGCTCATGGCCTCCCAGGTCGGATGGCTGTTCCCGGAGGATTCCCAGCGCGAATAACAAAGTCTTGGTCGGGCGTCGTTTCTTCTTCATCTTCCGACGCGCGGCCGGCGACAAAGGTCAGTCGTTAAAACCAAATAACCATAACTGAAAGAGCTCAACCCGGTGTCGCGCCGGGACTGCGGGGTCGAACCTATCCGGCGCGGCGCTTACGGGCGGCGCAGGTAGCCCCCGGCCGAGATGACGCGGGGCAAAGGCCGGGACCCGGTTCGATTCCGGGCCGTCCACGAAACCACAAGGTTTCAGCCGACAAAAAAGGACGGTCCCCGCTGGCACGGGGACCGCCCGAAAGGAATACCCAAGAGAAAGGATACGTCGTGAGTGCAACGGTTTCAAACGCGCTGTCGGGACTGGTCACGGTCAGGCAGCTCGCCGAGCATACCGGCTACAGCCGTTCGACGGTCTACAAGTGGAGTTCCGGGGAGCGTCCCAGCCCCTATCCGGAGCCGGTTCGGAAGAACGGCCGCGTCATCGGCTGGAGGCGCGAGGACGTGGAGAACGCAGACAAGCGGAACCGGTGCAGCCGCGCCGAATATCTTTACGGAGGTCAACGATGAACCAGAACAGCATCGACGAATCCAACGATTTCGGCGACGCCGACGACTGGATGATGGCGATGCGACGACTCAGCGAGCAGCTGCTGTACGGGCTGGAATCGCTCACGGCGAAGCCGGACGCGCAGTCCCTCAACAACCTCCTGTTCATCGCGTCGCTCCAGAGCGGCGTGAGCATCGAACCCGGCGTGAAGTCGCTGCTCGACACCGACGAGATCAGGCTGCTCGCACCCCGCTGGCTGCGCATCCTGCGCGACGCCGCCGACGCGCTCCTGCAAGTCGAGGCGTCCATGGTCAGGCAGGGGCAGCAGGGCACGCCATGCACGCAGATACACGCGGCAGCCGGCCACGCATTGCACGCCATGGCATCGGTGCTCGCGCTCGCCTCCACACAGATGGGAGGCGAGAAGCTATGAGCCGCATGACCATCGACAAGGCCCGCCGAAGCACCGACATGTTCTCGCTCAGGCGCTTCGGCGGGGCGGGCACCACGAAGGAGAGCCGTCATCGGGCTTGGCTTGCCTTCCGCACCGAGGGCGTGGGCGGCTCGGATATGAGCACCATCCTCGGCCTCAACACCTACACGACGCCCTATGAGCTGTGGCTGGAGAAGACGGGCCGTCAGAAGCCGGAGGACATCAGCGGCAGGTGGGCGATCATCAAGGGCAACGCCTTGGAGGTCGAACTGCGCCGCAGATTCCGCCAGCTCCACCCGGAATACCAGGTCATCGACGGCACCGACATCAGCCTCGTGTCCATCTCCCACCCGGTCATGCACGCCTCACTGGACGGTTTCATTTACGACGAGGCCTCGGATTCGTGGGGCATCCTCGAGATCAAGACCGCGAACGCGAACCGGGGACGCACCGACTGGCACGACGATATGGGCGAGCTTATCGCCCCCGATTACTACATGGCGCAGGTCACGCATTACATGGCCGTCACCGGCTTCCGCTGGGGCTACGTGTACGCGGACATCGGCGAATCCGAGCCGGTCGAGATCAGGTTCGAGCGCGACGAGGACGATGTGAACGCCGTCATCACCGCCGCCGAGGACTTCTGGGGGTTCTCGCACGCGACGAGATGCCCCGACTGACCGGGCAGGACGTCGCCAAGGCGTACCCCGACCCGGCGGAGGGCATCGAGGACATGACCGGCGACAGCGACCTGCAGGATGTCATGGACTCATACCGTCAGGTCATCGCCGACGAGAAGGCGTTGAAGGCACGCAAGGAGGAGCTGCAGGACTGCATCCTCGTGTACGTCGGCGACCACGAGGGCGTGCGCTGCGGCAACCTCCAAGCCACCTACAAGACGTCCACGCGCAAGGGGTACACGCGCGTCGTCCAGCCATGGACCGGCCGCAGCTTCCGATTCACCGAAATCAAACCGAAGGCAAAGTGAGGAAATCATGGAAATCAAGAACATCGTGGAGAGCGCGGCGACCGTCACCCACGTCCAGACCCTGCACAAGGGGGACATCTACAAGCGCGTCGAGGCGGATAACGGGGACGCGACCATCATCCTAGGCCGGGTCATGGCCGTGGCCAGCAACGGCGAGCAGACCGTGGTGAGCGTCATCGAGGCCACGCGCTGCGGGTGGAGCACGCCGAACATCCGCTCGACCGCATTCACCGGGGACAAGGGCGTGATCGTGTTTCCCCTCGACGGGCCGGAACTCAGCCTCATCTCAAGCCAGATGTTCCGCGACCTCGACTCGGCGGAGCGGGATGCCCGGAAATCACTGGCGCTGATCATCGAGAAACGGGGGATGCTGCGCAGCCTCATAACCCCCAACGACAACGACGACAAGGAGAATCACTGATGGGACAGCTGGCAACGCAGGCGCAGAACAGACAGCTCGCGCCGATGAACACGATGAACGACCTGCATTCGCTGGTCGCGGCGAACCGGAAGAAGATCGAGTCGGCGATGAGCAACGCGCTCACCGCCGACCGTTTGTACGGCATGCTCCAGTCGGCGGTCGCGCATGAGCCGAAACTGCTGAACTGCACTCCGGAATCGATCATCGCATGTTGCATGAAGTGCGCGTCTCTCGGCTTGGAACCGTCGAACGTGGACGGCCTGGGCAAGGCGTACATCCTGCCCTACGGCAACAAGAACTATTCGACCGGGCGTCTGGAGGCCACGTTCATCCTTGGCTACAAGGGCATGATCGAGCTCGCCCGTCGCAGCGGCGAGCTGAGCAGCATCAACGTGACCGCGATCTTCAATGGCGACGGCATCAACCTGTTCATGGGCGTCGACGGCCAGCCGCGCCTCGAGGACAAGCCGGTGAACATCATGGCCGACCATTCGCCCCAAAACCTCCAGTTCGTGTTCCTAAACGCGGAATTCAAGGACGGCGGACACTACCGCACGTACATGACCCGCGCGGAGATTGACGCGGCCAAGCGCAGGAGCAGCGCCGGAGACAAGGGCCCATGGAAGACGGACTACGTGGCGATGGCGAGGAAGACCGTGGTACGCCGGGCGTTCCGTACCTTCCTGTATCCACTCAGGTGCAGGAGCCGCGTCGGCCGACGAGACCACGCCCCACTATGAGTTCCTCGACCGCAAGCCTCTGCCCGCTCCCATCGACTCGACCATCACCGACGAGACTCCGCGTCAGGATGCGCCGCAGACGTCGCCGTCCGCACGGCCGGAACAGCCGGCGGAACCAGTGCAGCAGCCGGAGCCGCCGGTGGACTCGTGGCGCGGGGAACTGGAGGAGCGATTGCGCCAGCTGGGCGTCAACGGCGAGGCGGACGCGCTGCCGCTGGTGTCGAAAATCCTCGGCCGTGACGTGAAGTCCCTCGCCGAGTTGTCGGACGCGGACGTGGACATGGTGCTCGCGGACATGCGCGGCGGCATGCGCCAGCAGGACGGTGAGTGAGCATGGCCGGCAGGACGCAGATTATCATTCAGGGCACCGCGTGGGGCGTGCAGGAGACCCAGTCGGGTAAGCGCTTCCTGCGCGTCTCGTGCACGCCCGGATACCGCGACAGGAACGGCAACTGGAAGAGCCAGCCGGAGCAGAACTATTCGGTGTGGCCTGCGGGCTACGCGAACCTCAGCCCCGTGTTCGACCAGATAGCGCAGCTGCGTCAGAATCAGGACCAGTTTGTTGATGTGACCATCGTCGGCGAGGTCAGCGGCTTCGACGCATTCCAGAAGAAGAACGGCGAGCTTGCCGCAAGCTGTTCGATCAACGCTTCGGCGGTCGCCATCACCAACGTGAGGCAGAAGGGTGGACAGCAGGGTTACGGCCAGCAGGGCGGATACCAGCCGTCGCAGCCACCGGCCTCCGACCCGTGGGCCAACGGCGGCAGCGACCCGGAGTTCTGACATGCCGCTGCTTGATTATCACGACGAAACCCCACCGGACGTGGAACCGGTCTGCCTCATACACGGATGCCAGTTGTATCCGGCAAGGCCGATTCCATGCCCGGAATGTGAAGAGGAAGCCGAAGAGGAGTATCACATTGAACGCTGAAAAAGACCAATTGATTACGCTCGCACACTCGATGGAGGTGTCCTACAGCGCGTTGGACGCGGAGGCGGGACTCTCCTACGACACCACCGTGCGCGTCAGCGTACACCCCGCCCATTATTACCCCGATTTCGTGGCCGTGACCCTGCTGTGGCTCGCCTCGAGCCACATCTTCCACGGCGTTGATGAGTTCAACCGGTTCCGTGATGATTTCGAGGACAGGCCGGAGGAACGCTACCAGCAGATCATGGACGCATGGCCCTTGGTGTTCGGTTCCACGGAAAAGGCCATGAAGAAATTGTTCTCGCCGGCCAAGCCGGTCGTGAAACGCCCCCCTTGGTCACTGTGCCCGCGTTGCAGGAAACCCGTGTGGGCGCAGGAGGGAACCACCGACCTGCGCGAGACCCAGCAGCTGCTGAAGCAGAACCCGCTTCCCCGCTGGTGCCGTGTGTGCGGCCAACGCTTCGAATACACGCTGGGCGACCACATCTCCTGCAGTTCCGAGTTCTCCATCACGGAGACGATGGACACGCTCAAAAGCATGTTCCCCACCGAGCAGCCGAACTTCGAGACCATCGTCATCGAAGCCGCACGCGAGGACGGTGAGCGGAATGGCTAACCCCTCGAAGAAACGCGGAACCGCGTGGGAGACGGCCGTGTGCGGATACCTGCGCTGGGCGCTGGGAGACGACCGCATCCAACGGCTCACGCTCCACGGGTCGAAGGACGTGGGAGACATCGGCAACGTGCATCTGCGCGGCCGCCGCGTGGTCATCGAATGCAAGGCCACGCGCCGCGCCGCCTACAGCGCGCACTGGGGCGAGACGACCGTGGAGATGGGCAATGCCAACGCGGACCTGGCGCGGTCGTCTGGAAGCGTCCCGGCCACGGCGTCGACACGCTGGAGAAGATGCGCGCGCACCTCGCTACATGGGCGAGGACGTCTGGAAGCGGATGCTCGAGCTCAGCGGCGTCGACCCCCGGCGCATCGAGACGATGGCGATCCCGCGCAACCCCGATCTGGTCGGCCTGCCGCTCGACAGCCTCGCGCTCCTGCTCAACCACGGGCTGCCCCTCGGCCCCGAAACGATCGGCTGACCAACACACACCAGGGCGGCGACCACCACGATCGCCGCCCGCCACACACACGAGATTTAGGAGGTTGACAATGGCAGGCTATGCGAGGCTCAGCAACGGCTTCTGGCAGGACAAGGACATTCTCAAGCTGCGCCGCATGAACCCTCGGCGGCGCTCCTGTACGTCATGGCGATCAGCTGGTGCTCCGACCACGCCTCCGACGGCATCATCGCCGATGACGAGCTGCTGTATGTCCTCAATGCCTCGGACGGGGACGTCGCCGACCTCGTGGCCTCCGGACTGCTGCTCAGGGGCAGCGACGAGGGCTGCTACATGATCCGCAACTATCTCAAATACCAGAATTCTTCGCGCAGATCGATGAGTCGCGGGAGCGGGAGCGTGTCAAGAAGCGCCGCCAAAGGGAGGCGAGGCAGGACATCGCGAATGTCCCCGACGTGTCCCCGAAGGACGATGCGAATGTCCCCGACGTGTCCCCGAAGGACGATGCGAATGTCCCCGACGTGTCCCTAGGGGACATCGCGAGTGTCCCGGACACGTCTTTTAACCAAGAACCAAGAACCAAGAACCAAGAAGATATATCTTCTTACCCCCCTACCCCCCACGAAGCGGGATTTCGACCGGCTGCTCGACCGCATCGAGGCTTCTACCCGCCGAACCGCTTCGACGGGAAAACCAGCCGGACGCGCATGCAGCTCGAGATCGACTGGCCGAGGATCGCCAAGGCCGCAGGAGACGACGACCCGGCCACGTTCCTCGAGGCCCGCGCCCGAGCCTACTGCGAGGCGACCGAACCCCGGTACGTCAAGACCTTCGGCCGGTTCATCTCGGGCGAGCTCTACACGCGCCAATGGGTCAGACAACCGGAGGAGACGAAGCCCAGGCGTCGCCGAGAAGCCTGGAACGGCCGGCGAAGAGCCGATCGCAGGAAAACCTCGAAGCGAACATGGCCCGCACATGGTCGTACATGACACCCGCCGAACGGGCGGAATACCAACGACGACACGGAGGTGACGACAATGCTCAGCAAGGGTGAGGCGGCGGCGCTGCTGTCGCTGCGCAACAGCCATCACGGCAACGCGCAGTGGGACGACCTGCAGCTCGACGCATTCCGCAGCGAACTGAATCCGGGCATCAGCGCGGACGAGGCGCGGGAGGCGATGCGACGCTTCTATGCCTCGGACCATGACGGCCGCTGGTGCGGCTCTGGCGACATCAACGCGATAGTGCGCCGCATGCGCAACGAGGCGAAACCCTCGGAGGCGCAGATAGGCCGCGAATGCGAGACGCGACGACTCACGCCGGAACAGGCGTGGGCATACCGGCGGCAGCGGATGCTGGGCGACAGCCCCAGCGAGGCGTCCCGCAGCATCCGGCAGGGACGTTCGCCACTGGCCATCGAGGCCACGGACACGGGGCAACGGCACGACCCGCACCGGCGACGATTCACGGGCACCCCGTCCAACCTTGGTTCCACGCCTCCCGCGATCATCGGAGGCCAGGCATGAGCATCGACAAGTACATCGCCAGCTGCCGGCGCGGCGAGCACCCCACACTCGACGAGGCCGAGCCGGAGGGTGACGGCGAGCGCCGGTGCGTGGAGTGCGGGCGCGGCGAGACCGAGACGCACATCCGCCGGGACGGGTACTGCGACCGCTGTCACTGGCGGCTCCGATACCACACCGACGAGGAACTTGCTCAGGCCATGGACGACTGCCTCGTCCACAACCAGGAACGAGGCCGACTATGAGCATCATCAGCAGTGAGGCGGAACACGTGTACAAGGACAACAACCCCTACCGGAAGGAAAACGCATGAACGAGATTCAGCTTACAAACCATCTGGCCGCGCAATTCATGGCATCAACCATAAGCCGGTGCGAGGCCGAAATCCGCGAGGACGGCGACTTCCGAGGCCGCCTGTACGCCATGAGCCTCAAACGTCTCAAGCGCAAATGCGAGAAATACGCGAAACGTGAGCGCAAGGCCATCGAATATGTCGCCACGCTCAAGGAGGAATCATGAGGAAACCATTCAAGGACTGGACGTTGGAGAATTTCGTCGGGTTAGCGATGCTCGCTACTGTGATCCTGTTAGTGGTGTCCGGCCTGACGGCCATCTGCTTCGTCTGCTGGGCTTCCGTGCAGACACCCGTACAGCCGGAGCAGACCATCAGCCAACGAATCGAAACCACAGGCGACGTGAAACGTTTGTGCATCGAGGCCAAGACCGATGGGCGCATCGACGCCATGAGCTGCCAGCTTATCGACCCAATGACGGGAGGCGTGCAGTGACGAGTCAGGAAACACGGGACAAAGTGCTCGTATGGCACAAGCGCGGCTACAGCGCAACGGAAACGGCCCGTCAATTGGGCCTTCCGTTGGAGGAAGTGCGTGCGATCATCCGCGAGGGCGACGGTCGTCCGAAGCCGCCGCGCAAGGTCGAATTCATCGAACCTCCATTGTTCGAGCAATGACCCGCAATACCAAATAAAACGAAACCCTCCACCAAAATGACGGAGGGCACGCTCACCAAAGCACCATCATAGCCGAACGTGGAGGGCTTCAAACAATGATCATCCAAACCGAACCATGCCAACACTGCGGCAGCCAGCAGGTCGAGGCACCGTGGACGCTCTGCCGGGACTGCCGCCGCGTCTACGCGAAAACACTCCACCGGCTCCGCCATGACATGATGCTCCTGCAACAGGTATCCCTTCACGCCTACAAGCTCGGCGAACCCGGAGCGGGCGGCAAACCGCAAGGAGGCGCGGCACCCGCGCCCATCAACCTCCACGCGCAGGACATGCTCGACCAGACCGAGGACGGCCTGCAGGACATGTGGAACGAGACCGGCGTGGAAAGCCGTCCGAGATGGCAGGCCCTGCTCAGGGACGCTCCACGACGACTGCCCGACCTATGCCGCGCCAGCCGCTCGGGACATTGGCTGACATGGCTCATCCACGCCTGCGAGCGCATCGAACCGCTCATCGACCGCAGGCCGCGCACACGCAGGATAATCGGCGTCTGCCCCGAATGCGGACGAGAGGTGCTGGCCGCGAAGGGCGAGACGCTGAGACTCTGCAAATGCGGGGCCGTCATCGACGTGGCCAAACTCAAGGCCGAGGCCGCCGACACGCTGAACCGGTACCACAAGACCCTCACTCCCACCGGATGCAGCCAATGGCTCCGCGACGACTACGGGCTCGACGTGCCCGCCATGACGGTGAAGAACTGGCTACGGCGCGGCAAACTCCCCTCGAGCAAACCGGTCGGAGACGATGGATACTACGAGTTCGACATCAGGGAGACGGTCAGCATGGCGATGGCGTATTCCAGGCGGCAGTAGGTTGACACCGACCCGTGGTATACTCCGTATCAGGATTACTGTGAAAGCCTCTGGAATACATATCTCAGGGGCTTTACTCATGCCCATCACACACGGTCATGTGCCATGGCAATCAACCGACATGACCACCTATGCGCGTAGCTCAGCCGGTAGAGCAGCGGTCTCCAAAACCGCAGGTCGTTGGATCGAAGCCAACCGCGTATGCCACGACTTGCGTACCGCAGAGGACCAACCGGCCATCGCAGCGATTGCGAGGGCGTGGTCATAACAGACCAACAGGCCGGGCCGCCGCGAATTCGAACCCCGCCAAAGCCACCGACACCCCACACAGGAGGGAAGCCCCATGGGCAACAAGGCAGGCTCAGGCCGATACCAGAATGGAGCAGCCCGCCGCAAATGCAAAGCCCGACACATCGCAGCCGAAGGGCCAATACCAATCTGCCCACTCTGCGGCAAACCCATCGACCTCACACTCAAAACCCCACACCCACTCAGCTGCGAACTCGATGAGATCATCCCATACAGCCGAGGCGGATCACCAACCAGCTATGACAACACCCAGCTCACACACAGAATCTGCAACCAAAGGAAAAGCGACAAAATAACCAACACCACAGGCCACCAAAACACAAAAAAACAACCACAAAACACCATCCCAATCAGCCGCCAATGGTAACCGGGGCCATCCCCTCCCCCTCCCATGCAAGGCTCCCCGCAGAACATAGCGCCCGCATCCCCCGCAACCCGCGTGGAGTATCGTACGTTTGGCCGCTGGGGTGTCTGCGAGCGCCCGTGGAAGCCGTTCCGGCATGGTTTTGATGTTTTTGCCCCGTTGTTTTCCGAGGCTGTTACGTTTGATTTTACGCAGTTTGATATGTCACGAAATTAGTGTTGCGAATCGTTGGAATATATGCTATAGTAATAGCTATGGTCAACCAATGTAGGAATTGCGGCCACTTCTTCCAACCCACACCTAACCCTAGGCGTCCGAGACTGTTTTGCTCGGACAGATGCCGCAAGGCGTGGAGCCGCAAACATCAGATACCCCAAGCGCTCAGGCATTGCGCCGTTGGGTGCGGGCCGATGGTAAGCGTCCGATTATGTGCGATGGGTCGCCGGCCAGTTCGACGGACTCAAGTACCTGGGCGTCATATTCGGAGGTCATGCGCTCGAAGGCCGGTGACGGTTATGGCATAATGCTCGGCGATGGGCTTGCGTGCTGGGATTTCGACCATGTTGATTTGACCAGTCCGCCCGCGAAGGCGATGGAGCTGCTGCCGGATGCGATCTATGCGGAGGTTTCGACCAGCGGACATGGGCTGCATGTGTTCGTGTGGTCGTCGGAGGCGAGCTTCCGGCGTGCCGGTGTCGAGTTTTATTCGCATTCGCGGTTTATTCGCATGACGGGAAGGAGGTGGCCGAAGTGACCACGGTTATTCGTAATCAGGGCACGAGTCTCGCGGTGCGTGAGAAGCTGGCCGCTGATGGCAGGCCCGTGTTGTTGGCGTTTTCGTGCGGCAAGGATTCCATAGCCGCGTGGCTGGCGATGCGGGATATGGGCATCGAGGTCGTTCCCGCGTATCTCTACTATGTGCCCGGTTTGAGGTTCGTGGACGAGGAGCTTGATTATTTCGAGCAGAAGTTCCAGACCCGAATCAAAAGGTATCCGCACCCGTCGCTGTACCGTTGGCTGAACAATGCGGTGTTCCAGGCTCCCGAACGTCTGCGCTACATCGAGGCGGCGCGTTTGCCTGAGCCGTCGTATGAGCAGATGTGGGATTTCATCCGCGCCGACGTGGGCTTGGATAAGAGCACGTGGTGCGCGGATGGCGTGCGTGCGGCCGATTCGATTCAGCGTCGTGGCGCGTTCGTCCAGTACGGGTACTGGCGGCGCAATCTCAAGAAGGTCTCTCCTATCGGGGATTGGCTCAAGGGCGAGGTGCTGGACTGCATCAGCGGGCATCATATCGAGCTGCCGTGTGATTATGCGTGGTTCGGGCGTTCTTTCGATGGCATCGACAAGCGTTTCACCAAGGTGCTCAAGGACAAGGCACCGGACGATTACGCGACGCTGCTTGAATGGTTTCCCTTGTTGGAGGTGGATCATGTCAGGTGATTTCCGATTCGACTTTTCCAAGAAGTCCAAGGGCAAGAAGGCTGTGAAGCCGGTGCCGGAAAATCTGGACGAGAACGCGAAGGAGTACCGGGAGCGCGCCCGTGCGGAGCGCAAGCGTTTCGTGGATGCGACCGACACCGAGTTCTGGCTGTGCCTGTGTTTCCCCTCCCCCGCCGAGATGGCGCGGTGGCGTGAACGGTTTGGCTTCGGCGAAAACCACCGGATCTATGCGTACCGTGATATCGAGAAGCTACTCGCCCCGTACAAGCCGGCCAAGTCGTCCGCCGTGGCGTTCGGTGCCGGCGTCGGCTTCGGTGGTGGTCTCGGGTTCGCGGAGAAGACGCCTGACCCGCTCGCCGATGTCAAGTACTCCGATGATCTGGAGAAGGATTGTCTCGCCGAGTTCGCCGCCCTGCACAGGGCGCTGGTTTCGGCTTGCAGTCCCAGGAAGCTCGTGGAGCCGACCGATTCCGAATACTGGTTCGCCATCGCGTTCCCGTTGCGAGACGACAAGGATTCTTTCCTTGCCGAGTATGGTCTTCGCAAACTCGGAGATAAATACCTCGATGGTATGGCCGTAGCTCGGAAGCTGGGAGGTGAGTTATGAGGCGAGTCCGTTATGCGAGCACCAACGATATCCGCTATACGGGGTATGGGCGTCGCTCTTCCGGTTCATCCGGTGGCGGTGTGTCCGCCCTGCGTGTGAGTGCGTCCCGTTCCGCGTCGCGATCGAGCGGATCGTGAACCGGTAAACAATATTTTTTTCGTTCAAGCCGTCCCTATGTGGCGGCTTTTTCATTGGGAGGTTCTCATGCGACGCGGCTCTTCTTCGGCTTCCCGCTCGTCCAGCAGCGGGAGCGGCGGCAACTCATCCCGCTCACGCTCGAAGCTCAACGCTTTCCGGCGTCGGCTTCTCGAAAGAGCGAATATCCCAATACCGCAAACAGCTTATCCGACGAACGTATATCGAAGCTATGGCAGGATACCCTCAAGATGCGCGCGTTGATGAAGAAACGCAAGGAACAGGGAGTCAACGATCTTGAAGCCGGCGTTTCTCAGTCATGGAAGAACGCCCAGGCACGCCGAGACCGGGCGTTCGACAAGCGGTTCAACGACGAATGGAACAGATACCGCAGTGCAGGCTGGAAACGGTAGATCCCGATTTTTCTTGTCCGCATCGTTACTGGAAAGGAGGTGGATCGTGCGTAACCTGTTCCAGCGCGCCGGCAATGCGGTGCGTAATGTGGCCGGTCGTATCCGCAGCGCTTTTTCTCGCGGCGGCTCGCGTTCCTCAGGCTCCTGATTTTCCCGATGGAGGTGGTTGTCATGCGTCCGAGATACGTGCAGGGCGAGTTTGATTTCTCTCGTGCCGCCGGTTCCGCTCGCGCGAGTCGCTCCAGCGGCTCCTAGACATTGATTCGAGGTGATCCAGTTGGCCAAGACCACGATAACGCAGCCACAGTTGCCTGACGGCATCGAGTGGCCGGAGGCGACCGTGCGATGGTGGGAGCATTTGGCTTCCACCCCCGGAGCGGACTCGTGGACGGAGGCCGACTGGGACAACCTCATGAACGCCGCACTGATCCACGCGGACATCTGGGGTTCCGGCAATTTCGCCAGCGTGCCCATACTGAACAAGCTGCTGCAGGATTACGGCATCACACCAGCCGCACGCAGCCAGATCATGCCGCGAAAGCCCAGAAGCAGGAGCGGCATACGCCGCTCGATGAGATAGCCGAACGACGGAAGCTGAGGGTGATTCAGGGTGGCAAGGCGAAGAGGCGTACAGGAACCTAGCTTCGCTCTGGTTCCCAAGCACGCGCAGTCCGAGGGAGGCGAGGCGTGCGCGCTCGCAGCCGGCTACGACATGAAGCCGGATAAGTGGCAGCGCATCGTGCTCGAGGGGTGGCTCGCCACGGATTCGAAGCTGCAATGGGCGGCGTCGGATTGCGGGTGCGCGGTGCCGCGCCAGAACGGCAAGAACGCGATTCTCGAGTTCACGGAGCTTTATCTCTCCGCGATCATCGGCATGAAGATCCTGCATACGGCGCATGAGGTGAAGACCTGCCGCAAGCATTCCTGCGCATGAAATACTACTTCGAGAACGCGCGCAAGTTCCCCGAACTGTCGGAACTGGTCACCTACATTCGGGCCACGAACGGCCAGGAGGCCATCGTGTTGAAGAACGGTGGCAGCATTGAGTTCATCGCCCGTTCGAAAAGTTCGGGCCGTGGTTTCACGGTGGACGTGCTGGTGTGCGACGAGGCGCAGGAGCTGACCGACGAGCAGATGGAGGCCATACAGCCCGCCATCTCGTCGGCACCCTCGGGCAACCCGTTGACCATCTACACGGGAACGCCGACACCGCCGACCTCGCCGGGAACGGTGTTCGCGCGCATGCGCCGCAACGCGCATCGTGACAAGCCGCCGAAGAACCTGTGCTGGTTCGAATGGGCGGCGACCGAGATCGGCGACGTGCACGACCAGCAACGCTGGTACCAATACAATCCATCGCTCGGCACCCGACTGCTGAAGAGCGTGGTCGTTTCCGAATCGGAGAAGATGACCCCTGACGGTTTCGCCCGCGACGTCTCGGCTGGTGGAACGATCAGGCCGGCGCGCTGTCCGATATCGATGTTGACGAGTGGGCCAAGTGCAAGACCGACAACCCTTGCATGGACGGCTACAACTCGTATGCGGTCAAGTTCAGCGCGGACGGCGCGAACGTCACCCTCGTGGCGTGCGTGCGCCCGCCACGCAAGTCGGGTGAATTGCCGCACGTGGAGGTCATAGCCTCGCGCAGCATGCGCGGCGGCACCGGCTGGCTGGCCGACTGGCTGACCGCGAGAAGGACGGTGCGGAACGGTGGCGCAACGCCATCGGCATCATCATCGACGGGCGCGTGGGAGCGCCACCCTGGTCAACAGCCTCATCGACAAGGGCGTGTCCAAAAGAGTGATCGTGGTGCCGCGCCCTTCCGACGTGGCGGACGCTTGTTCGATGCTCGAACAGGCCGTGAACGACCATGAGCTTACCCATTTCGGCCAGCCTCTGCTTGACGAGGCGGTGGGTCATGCGAAGCATAGGAAAATCGGCGACGGGTTCGGCTACGAGCCGTCCATGGAGAACGTCGATGTGAGTCCCGTGGAAGCGGTGGCTCTCGCGTATTGGAACGTCAAGACTTCCAAGCGTCATCCGGGAAGAAGAGCGAAGGCGGTGGCATTCTGATGCAGATTCCCAGTCTTGAAAACGTGCAGGTCGATAATCTGCGACGAGTGCCGAGAACCGTGGGATTTGATGATACGTCAATGGTCCCAGAAGCTCGAACGTAACCTGTTGCGCACCAAATACTACGACGGGCGAAACGAGCTTAAGAATCTGTCCATCGCTGTGCCGGACAGCATGGCGGGGATAAGCGAGGTCGTGGGCTGGCCGCAGAAATCGGTGGACGCTTTGGCCGACCGCATCGTGTTCGATGGTTTCGTCGGAGTCGGCGACGACAGCCGCGATCCGTTGGGTTTGGATTCGATTCTTTCAGACAACGACTTCGACGTGGAATTGCCGCAGGCCATCCGCAGCGCGCTCACTCACTCATGCTCGTTCCTGAATGTGCGCAGCGCGGAACCGGAAGACGGTCTGCGTTCCAAGGTGTCCGTGTCGTTCCGCAGCGCGCTCTATGAGACCGGCCTGTGGGATTACGCCCGTCGCGGCCTGTCGGCGGCGTTGTCGATAACCGATATCGACCGCTCCCAGTACGCGCAGGCGAACACCATCGTGCCTTCCGAACTCATGCTCTACATGCCCGGCTACACGATTCGTATACGCCGCACGCAATCAGGCCGCTATCATGCGGACGCTCCCCGGAACACGTACATGGATCATGTGCCCGTTTACCTGATCCCCTACCATCAGGACCTGAACCGCCCCTTTGGCCGCTCGCGCATCAGCCGCGAGGTCATGAGTATCACCGACACTGCGGTGCGCACCATGCTGCGCATGGAGGTAAGCGCCGAATTCTATTCGAGCCCGCAACGCTACCTCATCGGCGCGGACGAGCCGCCCGAGGACAAGAACGGCAAGAAGCTGACCGGCTGGGAAGCCACCATCTCGAAGATGCTCA
>ENA-OQDE01000855-OQDE01000855.1-human-gut-metagenome-genome-assembly--contig:-NODE-855-length-14851-cov-3.241307_pt1 | contig 14851 bp, 20 predicted proteins | sample MGYA00242768_ERZ504595 | MGnify/ENA primary metagenome ERZ504595 (study PRJEB26092, sample SAMD00036307) | human gut metagenome | host: Homo sapiens | study: EMG produced TPA metagenomics assembly of...
TATGCTTTCCGCTTACACGCAAACATTTTTGCGAGTCCGCGACTCTTTGGTATTTCGCCGGATGGTTACCCAAAATAATATCTTAAACTGGTTCATACCCGCGTTCGTAAACATCAGGGTAGGGTCATCTTTAATCACCATCGGAGCCGAGGGAACGATGTGGTGTCCTTTCGACTCAAAGAAATTCTTGAATGAATCTCTGATCTCTTTTGCAGTCAACATATAATGAAGAATTATGATTTATGAATTATGAATTATGAATTATGGGCTGTGGGATATGAGAGAGGGGAGGAATCCCCAATAAATCATAAATCACAACTCATAAATTCGTAAAAACTGTGCAAAGATAGCTTGTTTTTATTACTTTTGCCGTATTAACAAGCGAAATATTTCCAAAAAGATGCGCAAAGTATACTACATCTATAATCCACAGACCCAGACTTATGATCGAATTTACCCTACCGTACGGCAGCGTGCGCTTAGTATCTTGCGTCGGCTTTTCTATGGAATGGGGTTGGGAGCAGGTTGCTTTATTGTATTGCTTTTGATTTTTGGTTCTCCGTCGGAGAAGGAATTAAGAATTGAAAACAGCCGTCTTTTGGCGCAGTACAATGTGCTTTCCCGGCGTTTGGACGACGCTATGGGGGTGCTTCAGGATATTCAGCAACGTGACGATAATCTGTATCGGGTGATTTTACAGGCAGATCCTGTTTCTCCGGCTATTCGCCAGGCAGGTTATGGTGGGACGAACCGTTACGAAGAACTGATGGATTTGGCGAATGCCAAGTTGGTGGTGAACACGACTCAAAAGTTGGATGTGCTTTCCAAAAGGCTTTATATCCAGTCGAAATCTTTCGATGATGTGATTGATATGTGTAAGAACCATGATGAGATGCTGAAATGTATTCCGGCCATACAGCCTATTTCGAATAAAGATCTTCGTCAGACAGCATCCGGTTATGGTACACGTATTGACCCTATTTATGGTACGACAAAGTTCCATGCAGGCATGGACTTCTCTGCTCATCCGGGAACGGATGTTTATGCTACCGGAAACGGAACAGTGGTGAAAGTGGGATGGGAAACCGGATACGGTAATACTATTGAGATAGATCATGGTTTCGGGTATCTTACTCGGTATGCTCACTTGCAGGGATTTAATACGAAAGTCGGAAAGAAAGTGGTACGTGGTGAGATTATCGGAAAAGTGGGTAGTACAGGAAAAAGTACCGGTCCGCATCTGCATTATGAAGTGCACGTGAAAGGGCAGGTAGTGAATCCGGTCAATTATTATTTCATGGATTTGAGTGCCGAAGATTATGAAAAGATGATTCAGTTGGCAGCCAATCATGGTAAAGTATTCGATTAAAATCTTAAAACAGGAGTGTTATGCTTAATACAGACAAAGAATTGAAGCTATATTATTCAATAGGGGAGGTTGCCGACATGTTCGGAGTCAATCCGTCATTGCTCCGTTTTTGGGAAAAGGAATTTCCGCAAATCTCTCCTAAGACAGCGGGAAGAGGAATACGTCAGTACCGCAAAGAAGACGTAGAAACGATCGGTCTTATCTATCATTTGGTAAAAGAAAAGGGCATGACACTTCCCGGTGCCCGGCAACGTTTGAAGGATAATAAAGAAGCTACGGTTCGTAATTATGAGATTGTAAATAAGCTGAAAGCGATAAAAGAAGAGCTTTTGGCTATTAAACGCGAATTGGATGGACGGGAGTAGAATAACGTTGATCGATAACGAATGTGATTAACAAGAAACTTCATAAACAGTAGGCCAGTAGTAAACGATAAACGGTAAACGATGAACGTGAACAATTTGCATGATACTGCAACTTATTCACCGTTCATCGTTTTCTTATTTACCGTTTGAAAGCTATTCTTCTACACGGCTCACCTGTTTGATATTCTGTATTTTCTTCAGATTGTTGCAGATGGTTTTTACATCATCCACATCATGTACCCATAACTGAATTTTTCCTTCAAAGATACCATCTTCGGTTTCGATGGTTAGCTTACGGATATTTACATTGAGCTGCCTGGAGATAACCTGGGTGACTTCATTCAAAAGTCCCATATTGTCTATACCTTTTATATATATATACCAGGAAAGATAGTTCTTTGTGTGTATCCCATTCGGTCGCTAATATGCGGTTGCCATAGCTACTCTTCAATTTGGCAGCAACAGGGCATTGGCGCTTGTGAATAATGATCCGGTCATTTTCATCCACATATCCCAATACATCGTCACCGGGAATAGGATGGCAACATTCGGCCATGATATATTTCTTCTGCAAACTTTCTTCCGTCAGTTTGAGCACCTCTTTCGGGTTGATTTTTTCTTTTTCCTGCGGTTCTTTCTCTTCCTGCTTCTCTTTGCTATTGCCGAAAGAGAAAGTCAGATATTTCTTCCAGTTACTGGTTTGCTTTTCTTTCAGTTCATTCTTGTCCGCTTCTCCCAAAACGATTGCTTTACTGCCAATGGCAGCCAGCAGTTCTTCCTCATTCTTGGCATTATGTAGTTTACGTAGCTTTTCGATAACAGCTTCTTCCGGACGGACTTCTTCCTTTTTCAGAAACTCACTAAGGATTTCTTCTCCTATCTTCTGATTTGCTTTACGCTCTTTGCGGAGAATGGCTGCTATCTTGGCGCGGGCACGGGCAGTGGTTGCAAAAACTTCCCATTGCGGTTGTACGCGTTGCGATTTTGAAGTAAGGATTTCAACTTGGTCACCACTTTGCAATTTGTGGCTCAACGGCACTAATTTATGATTGACTTTGGCGCCAATACAATGGCTACCAATATCCGTGTGCAGGGAAAATGCAAAGTCGAGAGCCGTAGAGTTCTGCGGCATAGTCTTCAGTTCACCTTTAGGAGTGAACACGAATATTTCAGAAGCAAATAAATTTAGCTTAATGGTATCCAGAAAGTCAATGGCATCCGGTTGCGGATCATCTAATATCTCCTTAATCGTTCTTAACCATTTTTCCAATTCACCTTCATCCTCGCTGCCTCCTCCTTCTTTGTATTTCCAGTGGGCTGCGAAACCTTGTTCGGCAACGTCATTCATCCGTTCACTACGAATCTGGACTTCAATCCATTGTCCGTTGTTACCCATCAGAGTGACGTGCAATGCCTGATAACCATTAGCTTTAGGATGGCTAACCCAATCGCGCAAACGGTCCGGGTGGGGTTTGTATATCTTGGAGATAGAAACGTAGATATCGAAACAGTCGTTGAGCTCTTCTTCCTCATTACGTGGTTCGAAGATGATTCGAACAGCCAGTAAATCGTATATTTCTTCGAAAGGAACATGCTTGGTCTGCATCTTGTTCCAGATGGAATAGATTGATTTTACACGGGCAAGTATCCGGTATTTCAATCCCATCTTATCCAGTTGGGTACGAATCGGGGCCGTGAAGTCGTTGAAAACCTTGTCACGTTCAGCGGCAGTAGCATTCAACTTCTCCTCTATTTCCGCATATTCTTCGGGATGTTCATATTTGAAGCTTAGATTCTCAAGCTCCGTTTTTATCTTATAAAGCCCCAAGCGGTTGGCAAGTGGAGCATAGATGTAAAGCGTTTCGCCTGCAATCTTATATTGCTTGTTGGGTAACATGGAACCAAGGGTACGCATGTTGTGCAAGCGGTCTGCTATCTTGATAAGAATGACCCGGATGTCGTTCGACATGGTGAGCAGCAACTTCTTGAAGTTCTCTGCCTGTGCCGAAGCGCGGTCACCGAAGATTCCACCGGATATTTTAGTCAGTCCGTCCACAATCTGGGCGATCTTCGGACCAAAGATATTCTCGATGTCTTCCACTGTGTAATCAGTGTCCTCTACCACATCATGCAGCAAGGCTGCACATATAGAAGTGGAACCGAGACCTATTTCATCGCATACAATGCTGGCAACGGCAATCGGTGCATAATATAAGGTTCGCCCGAACGGCGTTTGATGCTTTATGCGCCTGATTGGCAAAGTTGAAAGCCTTCGTAATGATTTCAACTTTTTTGCGATGCTTAGTATTGAGATAATCATTCAGTAGTTCGTGGAACGCCTGATTAATCATCTCTTCGTCAGCTATTTCTTTGGGGGCCAGATTATCCATAATTGTTATCCTTTCACTTGCTTAGTTCTGCAAAAATAAGCAAATTTCCGAACGATGCAAGCAGGAAGTTATTTATTTGTATATTTTCAATCGTTTTCCTGCTGCAATTTTAGTGCTAGACATTCCATTCCACCTTTGTATATCCTTAATTGTGACACCATACTTTCTGGCAATAGTGGATAAAGTGTCTCCACTTTTTATTGTATAATAGGTCAGATTTCCCTTACCGGCAACTGCTGATGTCGTTTTGCGGGTTGCAGGTGTAATATCCTTTACAGCAACGGTTTTCCGGTTGCGGAACAACTCATCGGCACGATGCGTATAAATCGTATCTTGCTTATCGATAAAAGTACTGATCGCGTCAATAGGCAGTCTTAACGTATAAGGTTTGCTGTCACCCGGAATCATTTGCTTCTTATATTGCGGATTCAGACTCTTGATCTGATCCAGAGGTACATTACAAAGGTCAGCGATTTGTTCGAAGTGCAGATTTTTGTTTACTTGCACTGTGTCAGTACTTGCCGGAATATTAGTTTCCATCGGGCAGATATTGTGATCGCAGTAGTAAGTCATCACATAGTTGGCAGCGATAAAGGCAGGCACATAGCCACGTGTTTCTTTAGGCAGATAATTGTAGATTTTCCAATAATCAGTTTCGCCATTGGCACGGCGGATTGCCTTATTGATTGTACCGGGGCCACAGTTATAAGCAGCAATTACCAGGTTCCAGTCTCCATAGATATCATACATTTCTTTGAGGTAACGTGCGGCAGCCCAAGTCGCTTTAATCGGGTCACGGCGTTCATCTACCAGGCTGTTTGATTCCAAACCATAGATCTTACCTGTACCAATCATAAATTGCCACAGACCGGAAGCACCTGCACGTGATACGGCTGATGGGTTCAACGCAGATTCGATAATCGGCAGATATCTTAGTTCCAGTGGAAGTCCGTATGCATCCAGTGCTTCTTCAAAGATCGGCATATAGAAGTTGCAGGCACTTAGCATGAAAGAAACCTGATTGCGCAAGCGTCCTGCATACATATCGATGAATTTGCGGATAATATCATTATAAGGCATTTCCATGATGGCCGGGATGCGTGACAAGCGGTCGATATAGACAGAGTCACTGAATAAAGGATTGATTTCAGCCGTACTGCAATCCTTGCCTAAATCAATATAATTTTTAGCTTTCCAGTCATTCAATAGACTGTCAAGTGGATAAGTCATACTTTTAGGCAGGTCGATGCTTTCTTTGCGTTCAGTTCCATTTTCACGAATCACTACATCTACACTTGCGCTTTACCTGCGACGTGGCCACTAGTAAAAGAAAAATAATCGAACAATAGTTAACTAATTTCTTCATGCTTCAATAATAAGATCAATCTAAATTGTGTTTTTTAAAATCGTAATACGCATTGCAGACCAACCGACTTGTTTTTAAAACTGTTGGAGCGGAACTGGTTGTTATTATCAATAACGGCCGGCTCTACTTTCATACTCAAGTCGGGGGTTATATCGAAGTTGGATAACTCCGCATCTACATAAGCGTCGATGATAGAGATCAGGTAAACTCCGATAAATGCAAATATACTAAGGTCCCGATAACGACGGAACATATCTTTTCTTCTTTTTAGTGTGTTTTTTAGCTGCTCCTCATTATAAGTGGAGTTCGGGGGCAACAAATCTTCGTAACTTTTCGTATTCGGATTGCTGTCCATAATGTCCAGATAGGCTTGCGAATAGTCTTTGTACATCTTACCGTTCCAACTTAAGGCGTAAGCACAACCAGCAAATCCTCCATATATAATAGGTAATTTCCAGTATTTACGGTTGTAAATCTGTCCTCCACCGGGGAATACGACTGCCAGCCACGTTGCTTTGGTCGGATTCGGGATAAATATTTTCTTGTTAATATCTTGAGCAGGTGGCGGCACAGTGTCGGTCTTTACAACAATGGAGGCAGGTTGCTCTATCTTTTTCAGCTCTTTCTTGTTGGCTGCATCCAAGCTATCCGCTATCTGTATTTTAGCAGCTGACAAACTGTCGATGGCCGGAAGTTCTTTGGATGGTATGATTTGGATAGAATCCTTCTTCACCGAGTCCTGTATAATCGGATCACGATGCCTTCGTGCACGGGCTTTCGGCGCTTCGCGCTGTATGATTGTTGTATCTTTCCGTGCCGGAGTAACAGTGGATTGTGCATACACATCAATCCCTGCCACCTGTAAAAAACAGAGAAGCAGGGCGCTGACTAGTAACTGATATTTCTTACTTTTCTTGTCATTTACTTCTTTAGCGTATCGAAGATTTCCATGATACGTTCCAGTTCCTCCTCGTTCCCGAAAGGAATACTGATCTTGCCTTTTCCCTTTTCAGAGCAGGTGAGTTGTACCTTGGTGTTGAAAAAGCCGGAGAGTTGTTGCTTCAATAAGTTGAATTCTTCAGGAAGTTTGCCACGTTTGGGTGTTATTTTCCGTGTGCCGCTTTTCACAGCTTCTCCTTCGCTTAATGATTTAACAATTTCTTCTACTTTGCGGACTGAATATCCGTGTTCTTGTATTTCTTCGAATATTTTAACTTGTAGTTTAGGGTCGCCTAATGAAATCAGCGCACGGGCATGTCCCATGTCCAGCTGCTTGTTTTGCAGGGCCATCTGTATTGGAGCCGGCAATTTCAGTAAGCGCAGGTAGTTGGCGATTGTCGTTCGTTTCTTTCCGATACGTTCGCTAAGACGTTCCTGTGTCAGTTCGTACTGATCGAGCAGATGCTGGTAGGCAAGTGCGATTTCTACGGCATTCAGGTCTTCACGCTGGATATTTTCAATCAGCGCCATTTCCATCATGTTTTCGTCGTCGGCAGTGCGTATATAAGCAGGGATTGTTTTCAGTCCTGCTCTTTGTGATGCACGATAACGACGCTCTCCCGCGATGATCTGATACTCATCGTCCGAGAGTTTGCGTAAGTGATAGGTTGGATGATACCGATTTCCGCAATGGAATCAGCCAGTTCCTGCAATGCTGTTTCGTCAAACTCACGGCGGGGCTGGTTGGGATTGACAGTAATCTTTGCCAGCTCTATTTCATTAATGGAAGAAGACCCTTCGGTTTTCACATCATCCATTGAGAGCAAGGCGTCGAGACCACGTCCTAATGCATTTCTTTTTTGTGTTGCCATATCTTCTTCTTTCTTTTATTTATTTCGGTTGATAATCTCTTTAGCAAGGGCCAGGTGATTTTTGGCGCCGGTAGATTCCGCATCGTAAAGGATGGTCGGGACACCGTAGCTGGGAGCCTCGCTCAATTTCACATTTCGTTGAATAACGGTGTTGAATACCAGTTCCTGGAAATGACGTTTCACTTCATCGTAAATCTGATTAGCCTGACGCAGAGAGAGTCATACATTGTCAGTAAGAAACCTTCGATTTCTAAAGCCGGATTCAGTTTCGACTTGATGATTTTGATGGTATTCAACAATTTGCTAATACCTTCAAGAGCAAAATATTCAGCTTGAACGGGGATAATCACGGAGTCGGCTGCCGTTAGGGCGTTGATCGTGATTAGTCCTAATGAAGGAGAACAGTCTATCAGAATATAGTCATATTCTTTCTTCAAAGGCGTGAGTACTTCTTTTAGTATCTTTTCTCGGTTTGGGAGGTTCAGCATTTCAATCTCTGCTCCTACGAGATTGATGTGCGAAGAGATTACTTTCAAAGAATCAATCTCCGTATCAAGGATAGCGTCCTGTACGTTGGCTCTGTCAATAATACATTCATAGATAGTGCATTCCGACTGCTTGATGTCTACTCCCAAGCCGGAAGAGGCATTAGCTTGCGGGTCGGCATCTACTACGAGTACCTTTTTTTCCAGTGTAGCAAGTGAAGCTGCGAGATTAATCGTAGTCGTTGTCTTTCCTACACCGCCTTTTTGATTGGCCAAAGCAATAATTTTTCCCATATTCTCTAAATTTATTGGCAGCGAAATAAGTGATAAATCCTTAGAGCGCCTACGAAAAAAGAGAAACTTTGCAATTTCTGTTGATAAGTCGCCTGTTTTGTTAATAACTGTCGGACGAAACGGTTACAAAACTTCAACAGGTTCATCATCTTCTTTTCTCTTTAACGAGCTTGCAAATATACATATTTATATTGGATATCTATTTCTTTTTTTGCTCGCTTGCAGAAGATTAAGATTTGTAAACGGGTAGGAGTGGGGCGGAAAGAGACTTTTCGATCTGATGTAGGGAGGTGTTTGGCGGTACGGCTTCTTTTTGTTACTTTTGTGCGAATATAAAAAGGAAAGGATTGAAGATATGGAAAATGAAAAGCCGTTGATACTTGTTTCAAATGACGATGGCGTGATGGCTAAAGGGATTAATGAACTGGTGAAGTTTCTTCGCCCTTTGGGAGATATTGTGGTAATGGCACCTGATGCTCCGCGCTCGGGCAGTGGTTGTGCGCTGACGGTGACGCAGCCTGTTCATTACCAGTTAGTAAAGAAAGAAGTAGGTTTAACTGTTTATAAATGTTCGGGAACACCGACCGATTGTATCAAATTGGCACGGAACACAGTGCTCGACCGGACACCGGACTTGGTAGTCGGCGGTATCAATCATGGAGACAACTCTGCCACTAACGTGCATTATTCCGGCACAATGGGAGTGGTATTCGAAGGCTGTTTGAATGGAATCCCTTCTATAGGCTTCTCTTTGTGCAATCATGCACCCGATGCCGATTTTGAAGCTACCGGACCTTATATTCGCAGTATTGCCGCCATGGTACTGGAAAAGGACTTCCTCCTTTAACCTGTCTGAACGTAAACTTCCCGGATACGACCGATATCAAAGGAATCAAAATCTGTGAACAGGCAAAAGGTCGTTGGACGAACGAATGGGCTGCCTGTCCCCGTCTGAACGATCCGAATTATTTCTGGTTGACCGGTGAATTTACCGATCACGAACTTGAAAATGAGAGGAACGATCATTGGGCTTTGGCAAATGGCTATGTTGCTATCACTCCGACCACGGTTGATGTGACAGCTTATCACTTTATGGATGAACTTAACAAATGGTTTAGTTAACTATCAACTATCATGAAGTATTATCTGATTGTCGGCGAAGCTTCCGGCGACTTGCACGCTTCTCATCTGATGGCTGCCTTAAAGGCAGAAGATCCGCAGGCTGATTTCCGGTTTTTCGGAGGTGATTTGATGGCTGCCGTCGGAGGAACGATGGTGAAGCATTATAAAGAACTGGCATACATGGGTTTTATTCCCGTGTTGCTCCATCTGCGCACTATCTTTGCAAATATGAAGCGTTGTAAAGGAGATATTGTTTCCTGGCAACCGGATGTTGTTATTCTGGTGGACTATCCGGGATTCAATCTGGATATAGCCAAGTTTGTTCATGCAAAGACACAGATTCCGGTTTATTATTATATTTCTCCGAAGATATGGGCGTGGAAGGAGTATCGTATCAAGAATATAAAACGAGATGTAGACGAACTTTTCTCCATTCTTCCTTTTGAAGTAGAGTCTTCGAAGGAAAGCATCAATACCCCATCCACTATGTTGGAAATCCTACCGTGGATGAGGTGGTGGCTTATCAGAAAGCTCATCCGAAAAATAAGGATCAGTTTATTGCGGAGAATCAACTGGAAGAAAAACCGGTAATAGCTCTTCTTGCAGGTAGCCGGAAACAGGAAATCAAAGATAATCTACCAGATATGTTGAAGGCTGCTTCTGCTTTTTCCGATTATCAGCTTGTTCTGGCGGGTGCTCCTGCCATTGCTCCCGACTATTATAAAAAATATGTAGGAGAAGCGAAAGTAAAAATCATTTTCGATCAAACCTATCGTTTGTTGCAGCACGCAGATGTGGCTTTGGTCACTTCAGGCACGGCTACTCTTGAGACGGCATTGTTCCGTGTTCCCCAAGTCGTTTGTTATTACACTCCGATAGGGAAAGTGGTTTCCTTCTTGCGGCGTCATATCTTGACCGTGAAATTTATTTCGTTAGTTAATCTGATTGCCGACCGTGAAGTGGTAAAAGAGTTGGTGGCGGATACGATGACCGTGAAGAATATGCAAAATGAATTGAAAAATATCATTGAAAATGAAGCATATAGAAATGAAATGCTTTTGGGATATGAATATGTGGCGGAACGGTTGGGACCTGCCGGTGCTCCCCGTCATGCAGCTCGTGAAATGCTGCGCTTGTTGAAAAAATAACTTCTTTTTCTGAATAAACGTAAAGCCGATGCAGTAATTGCACGGCTTTTTTATTTATTAAGCAGAAGACTAAAAAAGAAAGGAAAAAGATATGAAAAAATTTAAGTGGCTTTTAGGAATGTTGTTATTGGCATTAGTGCCAATGTTGCAATCATGTGATGATGATGGTTATTCTATCGGAGATTTCAGTTGGGATTGGGCGACCGTTCGGGCAACCGGTGGAGGAGGTTATTATTTGGAAGGTGATCGTTGGGGATTGATTGATCCGGTTGCTACTTCCATACCTTGGTTTAAACCGGTGGACGGTGAACGTGTAGTGGCCTTTTTCAATCCTTTGTATGACATGGAAGGAGGAAAAGGAGTTCAGGTGAAAATGGAAGGTGTACAGGAATTGTTGACAAAGGAAGTGGAAGATATGACCACAGAGGAAGAAGCGGTGGAATTCGGCAATGATCCTATCCTGATTTATCAGGGTGACATGTGGTTGGGAGGAAAATTCCTGAATGTTATTTTCCGTCAGGAGCTGCTCGCTCGGAGAAACATCGTATCAGCCTTGTGCAAAATAAGATAGAAACGGGAGAACCATCAGAACCGGGAACATTGAATGTAGCTGAAGATGGTTACGTACATTTGGAACTGCGTTATAATACGTATGAGGATGTGACTGACTATTGGGGATGGGGACGAGTTTCTTATAATCTGGAAAAGTTCTTCCCAACGGAAAAAGATGCCGAATCAACAATGAAAGGTTTTAAAGTGACTATAAATTCAAGAGAACATGGAGAAGGAAGAGTGATCGTTCTTGATCTGGAACATCCGGTAGGTGTGCCGGAAGCTGCGAAGGATGTACACTCCACTTCTTCGATCCGATAACCTAACTATGATTTACTGTGTGTGAAAAAGGTCGGGATACTTCTATCGAAGTTCCGACCTTTTGTATTGTGTGCAATTCTAATCGATGAGAAAAACTCCTGTTAGAACCATGTTAATGTATATAAGTAAACGACTGCTGCCGGTATGGCCATCAAAGAACTGTCAAACCGATCGAGCATCCCTCCATGTCCCGGAAGAATATTTCCCGAATCCTTTACGTGCAATTGGCGTTTTAGCAATGACTCCGTCAGGTCGCCCCATGTACCGAATATAACCACTGCCAATGCCAGTCCTGCCCATTCCATCATTGACATAAATGGGAAGTAGTGAGCAAGTATAAAAGACACTCCGATTGCTACAACTCCGCCGCCGATAGAACCTTCCCATGATTTCTTGGGAGAGATGCGTTCAAAGAGTCGGTGTTTGCCTATCAGTGACCCGATGCAATAAGCACCCGTATCATTCAGCCAAAGGAAAATAAAGATGGATAACGGTAGAATCGGATTATAGCTTATGCTACTGAATTCCGATGCCGGATCATTATGGAAAGCCAATACATTCAGCAAAGCAAAAGGCAGACCGATATAAAGTTGGCTAAGCATCGAATAAGCCAGTTAAGTACCGGGTTCTTCCTTTTCAGATACAACTCGCTAATCATCATGTAAAGCAATAAAAGCACATACGGATGAATATTTTCGAATCGGCTGCATCAATGCAGAATCCCATGATTGCGAGGAATAAATAAGCCCCGCCGAGCATATTAATGGTCTTGTTTATCTTGACTCCTTCTGCGCGCATATTTACCAACTGTGCAAACTCATAAATAGTCAGTGCACTGATAACGGTGAACAGAATGCCAAAACTGAATGCGTCATAAAGGATGCACCCTACCAAGATGGCAACGAAGAGTACACCCGTAATAGCTCGTTTTATGAAATTGTTAATCAAAATCTATTCGTTTTAATTAGTTGGACCCGTTAGCTTGTTCTTCTCCATTGGACTTACCCTCTACGGTAACTTTGCCTTCCACTGTAACCTTGTTACCTGCTGCGGCAACTTTGGTGTCAATGGGGGCTTGCTCCTCTGCAGTATTTTCAGCTTCTTCTTCTTTGATTTCTTTTTCTTCTTCTTTTAACTTTTGGGCAAGTTCCCTTTCAGCTCTTGCGGCATCCTGCTTTCTTTAGCAGCCATGATTTCTTCCGAACGCGAAGCCCAGGGGCGTTTGCCGAAGATACGTTCAACGTCTTCCGCAAAGATTACCTCTTTGTCAATCAGTAATTGCGTCAGTTCGTTGTGACCTTCTTTGTGCTCTGACAGAATTCTCTTGGCGCGGTCATACTGCTCGTTCACCATTCTCTTGACTTCTTCGTCAATTAGTTCGGCTGTCTTTTCGCTGTATGGACGGTTGAAAGAATATTCATCGTTGTTGTAATAACATAAATTCGGCAGCTTGTCGCTCATACCTAAATAAGCAATCATACCGTATGCCTGTTTAGTCACTCTTTCCAAGTCGTTCATGGCACCAGTTGAAATGCGGCCGAGGAATAAATCTTCAGCGGCGCGTCCTCCTAAAGTAGCACACATTTCATCCAACATTTGTTCCTTAGTAGTAATCTGACGTTCTTCCGGCAGATACCAGGCAGCTCCTAATGCACGTCCGCGGGGAACGATAGTTACCTTAATCAACGGATTGGCATATTCCAATAACCAGGAGATAGAGGCGTGTCCTGCTTCATGCAAAGCGATGGAACGTCTTTCAGCTTCCGTAGTAATCTTGGTTTTCTTTTCCAGACCACCGATGATGCGGTCTACCGCATCCAGAAAGTCTTGCTTGCCTACAAATTTCTTTCCGTGGCGGGCAGCGATCAATGCAGCTTCATTGCAGACATTGGCGATATCCGCACCCGAGAATCCCGGAGTTTGGCGAGCCAGCAAGTCTACATCAACACTATCGTCTATTTTGATCGGGCGCAAATGCACACCAAATACTTCTTTACGTTCATTCAAGTCGGGCAGATCCACATGTATCTGACGGTCAAAACGTCCTGCACGGAGCAATGCTTTATCAAGTACGTCTACACGGTTAGTAGCAGCAAGGATAATTACACCGCTGTTGGAACCGAAACCGTCCATCTCTGTCAATAACTGGTTCAAGGTGTTTTCGCGTTCGTCATTTCCTCCCATTGCAGGATTTTTGCCACGAGCACGTCCTACGGCATCAATCTCATCAATAAAGACGATACAAGGAGCTTTCTCTTTGGCCTGTTTAAACAAGTCGCGAACACGGGATGCACCTACACCCACAAACATTTCCACGAAGTCAGAACCTGCCAGTGAGAAGAAAGGAACATTAGCTTCACCCGCCACAGCTTTGGCAAGCAAAGTTTTACCGGTTCCCGGAGGGCCTACCAGCAATGCTCCTTTGGGTATCTTACCTCCCAAATCCGTATATTTCTGCGGTTCCTTCAAGAACTCTACAATTTCCTCTACCTCTTGTTTCGCTTCTGCCAAACCCGCTACATCCTTAAATGTAATCTTGATGGCTCCACCTTTTTCAAAAAGCTGGCTTTTGATTTCCTACGTTAAATACACCGCCGGGGCCACCACTGCCACCTCCGCTCATACGGCGCATGAAGAAGATCCATAACGCTACAAGCAAGACAAGCGGGAGTATCTGGATCAGGATTGCGGGAAAAATATCCGATTTGGGCGGATAGTCGGAAGAACCGTCAAAATGACCGGCTTCCTTTTCTGCCTGCAAAAACTCTTCCAGTTTATCGGTAGATGGCGTTCTACTTGTAATGATAGGGTTACGTCCCACTTTGGTAGAGTCCGCTCCAAAAACAGCCCCTACAGCAGTCGGTTTAAGAAAAGCTTCTATTGACTTATCTTCATAACCCAATACTTTGCTTACATAGCCCTTTTTTACGTAGTCCTGAAACTCGCTGTAAGTTACAGCTTTGCTTCCAGCTCCCTTTGAATCACTGCCCCACCAGAGGCCGAGAAGCATAAGGGCAATAATCATATACATCCAGTTCAGGTTGAACTTAGGCATATTAACCTTATTGTTAGGTTTATTGCTATTGTTATTATTGCTATTATTATTGTCCATAATCATTAATTAGTCTAGATCGGGGATTTGAGTAAGTTTGGCATCTGCCCAAAGGTGTTCAAGATTATAAAAATCTCTTGTCTCCGGTAAAAAGACGTGTACCAGTACATCGGCATAGTCCATTGCCACCCATTCAGCATTCCGGAGTCCATCGATTGCATAAGGTTTGCTATCCGCACCTTTGCGTGTAAATTCCTTGATTGAATCTACAATGGCACTCACTTGACTGGGAGAATTTCCCTGACAGATAACGAAATATTTACAGATGGTATCTTCTATGCTGGTTAAATCGGCAACGATTATCTTTTTACCTTTTTTCTCTTGAATTCCTTCTTTTATTTTTTCAATTAATACTTTAGTATCGTTCATTCCTGTAATTGAGATTAATAATTCATGTTCTCTATTTGTTTATAACAAAAAAAGGCAACCCTTTGTTTCTGATTATAAACGTGATATTTTTTGACAAATATACGCTGATTTATTGGATACAAGAAAGTTATCCCTCAATTTTTTGTG
>ENA-OQDE01000857-OQDE01000857.1-human-gut-metagenome-genome-assembly--contig:-NODE-857-length-14789-cov-5.345928_pt1 | contig 14789 bp, 13 predicted proteins | sample MGYA00242768_ERZ504595 | MGnify/ENA primary metagenome ERZ504595 (study PRJEB26092, sample SAMD00036307) | human gut metagenome | host: Homo sapiens | study: EMG produced TPA metagenomics assembly of...
GAAAAAGAACTTAATCAGATTAAAAAAAGCACGAATGTGTTTTTTAATATCATTTTTATTATATTATCAGCGTTGTGTATTTTTCCAATCGTATTTGTGTTTTCTATCTCTATTTCGAGTGAGACATCAATACAGAAAAATGGATATCAGTTAATACCACAGGAACTTTCGGCAGCGGCATATCAGTTTCTGTGGAATGAAAGAGGAACTATTTTACATGCAACATTCATTTCCATTCTGGTTACCGCGCTTGGTATTATTTTGTCAGTACTGCTGACAACGACGATGGGATATGTTGTTTCAAGAAATACTTATAAACTGAAAAGTTTTTATACCTGGGTGATTTTTATCCCGATGATTTTCAACGGTGGTATGCTCGCCGGATACGTTGTTAATACAAATATCCTGCATTTGAGAAATTCTATCTGGGCATTGATCCTGCCGCTTGCGGTATCGCCATTTAATATTGTAATCTGTAAAACCTTTTTTAAAACGACGATTCCTGATTCCATCGTGGAATCGGCAAAAATTGATGGCGCAGGACAGCTTCGAATTTTTGCACAGATCATTTTACCGATTTCAAAGCCGATCATTGCAACAATCGCACTGTTCGCGGCATTTGGATATTGGAATGACTGGTTTCAGGCATCCTTATATATTTCAGACAAGAATTTACAGACATTACAGTCTATGCTGAATAATATCCAGAACAATATTGAGTATATAGCGAACAATCCATATGGCGGGCTTTCATTGCAGCAGTATAAAGCAAGTATGCCGACAGAGAGTGTGAGAATGGCGATCGCTATTATTATCGTGGTTCCTATTGCATGTGTATATCCATTTTTCCAGAAAGTATTTTATTTCAGGTCTGACCATCGGCTCTGTAAAAGGATGATACCGTGTAAACAAAATAAGAGATATCAGATTTAGGAGGAAAATTTTATGATGAAAAAGAGAATTGTGTCATTGGGGCTTGCAGCAATGATGACCGCAGGATTATTCGCAGGGTGTGGAAATAGTTCTGAAAGCCAGGGGGACTCCACCGCTTCAGGCAGTAAAAGCGATGATATCGTTACTTTGAAGTGGGTCACAATTGGAAGTGGAATGCCGGATAACTATGATTCCTGGGTAAAGAAAGTGAATGATTATGTCGGCGAAAAAATAGGTGTAAATATTGATATGGAAGTAGTTGCCTGGGGAGACTGGGATAACCGTAGAAATATCATTATCAGTACCAATGAAGATTATGACATTATTTTCGGCAACGGAAATGTTTATACATCTGATACAAAACTCGGAGCTTATTATGACATTACAGATCTGATCGATGATAACATGCCGGGCTTGAAGGAACTTATGCCAAGTGACTATTGGGATGCAGTAGCGATCGATGGAAAGATTTATGCAGTTCCCACCTACAAAGACAGCTCATTATCCAATTATGCGATCTGGGATAAGGAGATCGTAGACAAGTATAATCTTGATATTGAATCTATGACAGACATATCTTCCCTGACAGATACCTTTAAGCAGATCAAAAGTGATACCAATGATTATCCGGTCTATGTAAAGAATGATGGTCTGTATTATATCTTTGATACTTATGATCAGTTAGGTGCCGGATGCCAGGCACTTGGTGTAAAGTACAATGATAAAGATGCGAAAGTATGCTATACACTGGAACAGGATGATATTTATTCAGAGTTAGAGACCATTCATGAGTGGTATCAGGACGGTATTATCAATCCGGATGCATCTACACTTTCCGAGGCCGTGTATATAATGTCTGGAGAGTGGCACAGGATGGTCTACCGCAGCACAGACATCCTGGGGTCCACAGATGGGAAAAGATGTTGAGGTTGCAAAAATTGGCGATACGATCTTATCGAATGATACAGTTCGCGGTTCTATTAACATGATCTCTGCAAATACAAAATATCCTGAGAAATGTTTACAGTTCTTAGATCTTGTAAATACAGATACGACTCTTAGGGATATGTTCTACTATGGAGAAGAGGGAGTAAACTTTGAGTACACAGATGACAATAAAGTTCACAAACTCAATGAAGACTGGACAATGGCAGGTTATACACAGGAACATTCTTTACCGTTACACAGCAGGATACAGACACTGTAAATCAGTGGGATGAAGTGAAAGAGTTAAATGAAAATGCAGTACCATCTGTTCTGTTAGGATTTACATTTGATACATCAAACGTTGAGGATCAGTTATCAAACTGTACAGAAGTATGGTTACGTTACAAGAGTGAAGTCCTCACAGGTGTAAGAGATCCGAAGGAAGCAGTTCCGGAGATCAAAGAGGAATTAATGAATGCAGGATTCCAGGATGTCTTAGATGAGGCACAGTCACAGATTGATGAATTTTTAGCAAATAAACAGTAGGAAGAACAGTAAATATGAGTAAAATAGTAGGAAAAGCATTGCCGGATATGCCATGGCAAGACAAGGACGAAAACGATAAACTTCCTGTATGGAGATATAAAGCAAATCCAATCATTGATGCTTTGCGACCAGAAATTCAAACAGCATTTTTAACAGTGCGGTCGTTCCGTTTGAAGATGGATATGCAGGAATATTCCGCTGCGACAGCAGATCGATCAGTATGGATATCTTTGCAGGGTTTAGTAAAGACGGGATCCATTGGGATATTTCGGATGATCCGATCGTATTCCACTGTGATGATGAAGAGATTGGAAAAAGAGATTACAGATATGATCCGAGAGTATGTTTTATAGAGGACCGCTATTATATCACCTGGTGTAATGGATATCATGGATATCCAACGATCGGCGTAGGTTATACATTTGATTTTAAAACATTTTATCAGTTGGAAAATGCATTTTTGCATTTAACAGAAATGGAGTTCTTTTTCCGAGAAAGATCAATGGAAACTACTATATGCTAAGCCGTCCAAGTGATAATGGCATACGCCGTTTGGAGATATCTTCGTCAGTGAAAGTCCTGACATGAAACACTGGGGGGTTCACAGATATGTGATGGGAACCATCAAAGGGGACGAGTCAGCATGGCAGTCAACCAAAATTGGTGCAGGCTGTATCCCGATCGAGACAGAAGAAGGATGGCTTGTGATCTACCACGGTGTTATCAACACCTGTAACGGTTTTGTATACCGTATGGGCTGTGCACTGTTAGATCTCGAACAACCATGGAAAGTCTTAAAGCGGACAAAAAATTATATTCTGGCACCACATGAAATTTATGAGTGTATGGGAGATGTTCCGAATGTCGTATTTCCGTGTGCTGCGCTTACGGACGCAGAAACAGGAAGAATTGCAATTTACTATGGCTGTGCAGATACAGTTACAGGACTTGCGTTTACGACAGTAAATGAATTAATGGAAAGCATGGAAGTATGTAATAAAAAACGGAGTTGTTACAAAATAATAAATAATATTATTTGTGACAGCTCTGTTTTTGCAAAAAAATTTCTGGAAACAACAGTGGGAGAAAAGAATGATAGAGAAAAAATTCGGGAAAACCATATATGAATGTAATATTTGGAAATTTTTACAGTCCGGGATATGACGATCCGGATTTTGTGGATGAGACGATGGAACTGATCAAAAATCTTGGTTATAACAGCGTTATGTTTGACACAAAAGACTGGGAAGATTTCAGGGAACGCTATAAAACCGGAGAACGGAGCCAATATGTAAAAATGCAGGAATATATGGGGCAGTCTGCATTGAAACATGGATTAACGTATAATTTCCTGGTGTTATATTTAAATGGCGATAATTTGTACCCGCATATCCGTTTCAGTCCACCTGTATTTGGGGAAGAGGTCGTGACAATAGATCAAAAAGGTGGAAAATGGTACAAGTACTGGTCAGATACTGCGAGAGAAACGATGGCAGAGCATGTAGACCAGATCCTTCAAATGTACGGGGAGGGCTGTACCACCTGCCGGTTGGGACAAAAACAGGTCCTTCCAACATGTACGATGTGGGATCCGATTGCAGCGCCAAGTTTTGACCAGGATGGAATAGAACGCTATCAGAAATTTTTAAAAGAGAAATATAAAAACAATATATCGTTATTCAATGAGAGGTACGATCTGGATATCGATGATTTTAAGCAGTTAAAACCAGAGGATTACTGGTATTCTGTGATTTATGGAGAGGGAAGCTGTTATACCGGAGAGGATATCAGAAAAAGAACAAAGAAGTTCTGGATATGGAAAGATAACATGTCCTGGAAAATAGAAGAACTGCGGCTGTACTTTAAAGATATGCAGACACGCCTCAAAAAAGACCACCCGGAATTATTCCTTTGTCCGGATCTGTCGCAGTGGGGATATTTTTTAAATGTGTACAGCCAGAAACAATGTGACAGTGACAATCCGGATTACAGTGAATTGTGGGATACTGCAATGCGGGGGATCGATATGTATGCGATCAGTCCATATGTGGATTCCTGCCATTTCATAACAGTTCCGGCAAGACCGGATGCGAGTCCGGATGCCTATGTCACTTCCTGCCAGCACAGTATGATGCGCGTGATGAATGAAGGAAAAGAATGTATCGGCGGTATCTATTGGGGACGTTATATTTACCGGGATCTGTATGCATTTTTAACACCGGAAGAAATTGTGGGTACCATGACCGCGTGCGGGGTAGATGGCTACACTTCCTATGGGATGAACGGACTTGATGATGGCGGTGTGCTAAATCGCATGGAAGATGACTTTTTAGATTCACTGAGAAGGGGAAATACCTGGTGTGCAGAAGTGATTCCAAAAAGGGGAAAAAGTAAATTTAAAGAGATCGCAATCCTTTTTCCATCCGAGATGTCAGATTATGAACCGTTTGATGTGGAAAATAATGAGATCCGCCGGCTGGATATGCTGGGGTGGTATGAAATATGCTGTGATCTTGGGTATCAGACCGATGTCATCAGCTATCATGACATTTTAGAGAATAAATTAAACGACTATAAAATGCTGATTGTTCCATCCAATGACTGTTATTTTGCAGAAGAACACACAGACATGGAAAAAATGATCCGGGAATGGGTGACAAATGGAGGAGTTGTGCTACATGGACCAGACTGTGGTTTAAGTAAAAACTGTTTTGGCATCCAGGGCATCCCATGTGAAAAAACACCGTACATATATCAAAAGCCTGTCATTCCACAGGGCTGTGAATTTCAGAGATATGAGACAGGCAGATGTATTAGTGCATATGCAGACGATGCGGGCAAATGTATTGTTATGCAGGAAATTGAAAAAGGAAAGGTTATTTCCTGCGGAGTACAGTTAGGTGCTTCTTATGTGGCAAAGAATATACCACATGTACCATATGAACAGAGAAATAAAGAAATGTATCCGATCATTCAGGCAAGAAGTACATTGTTGGAAGATCTGTTAGGGGTATGTGGAAAACCTGTTTCAGGAATCTGTGAAAGAGGCATTGAAGCAGGTGTGTTTGAGACGGGAATGGTTTTGGTAAATCATCGGTCAACACCGTATGAGATTGGAAATTTAAAAGGAAACCGGAAATTTACAAATCCAGTGAATGATACCGTGTTATTGCCACATTCCGCGGTATGGATCGAGCGTGAATAAAGAGCAGGTGAAAGTATGGCTTTTATAAGAGAAAAAGAAGAAATCAAAACGGGGTTTCAGGAGATAGAACCGTGGTCATCAGAGATTGACCTTCAGACGGATTTTGTAATGGTCTATGGTCTGAATGAATCTTTAGAATCCCGGATGCAGCAATATAGAGAGCGGGGTTATAAGGTACATTTAATGCTTGGGTGCGCCTGGGGAAATTATAAAGAATATCTGTGCGGCAGGTGGGACGGAAAGGAACACTGGGATGAATGTCAGACAGACCGGAACGGAAACCCGATCCTGCACGGGGTCGATACGCCATATATGGTGCCGACACGGTCCTTTATCCAATATCTGACGGAACACTTATGCGCTCTCATAGATAAAGGGATCACAGAAATTTATATGGAAGAACCCGAATTCTGGGAAGCGGGAGGATATTCGGAGGCATTTAAAAAAGAATATCTGGCATATTATGGCGTGGATTGGGAGCCGCCCCATACAAATATCAATGCGAAGTACCGCAGTTCCAGATTAAAAGCATATTTATATGGAAGGCTTGTCAGACATCTCAGCAGAAATATCAAAGAGTATGGAAGAAAAACGGGGAAAGAGATCCATTTTTATGTGGCGACGCACAGTCTGGTAAATTATGCACAATGGAAGATCATGAGTCCGGAAAGCCGTCTTTTGGATGTTGATGAGGTGGATGGTTTTATCGCACAGGTATGGACGGGGACGAGCGGCACAGGAAACGTATATGAGGGCCATTATAAGAGCAGAACATTTGAGACGGCGTATTTAGAGTATGGCATCATGCAGGAACTGGTTAAAGGGACAGATAAGGAAGTATGGTTTTTACAGGATCCGGTGGAAGATAACCCGGAACATGGCTGGGAAGAGTATGCAGATAAATACAAAAAGACCCTGACAGCAGCTTTATTCTGGCCGGATGTGGATCACTACGAGGTGTGTCCGTGGCCAAACAGGGTGTTTAAAGGAAGATATCCCAGAAAAGTCGGTCTTGCGGAGGGAATGATCCCGACGGAGGATATGGAAGGTGCAAAAAATATCCCGGATACCTACGCGACATTTCTGGCAGGTATGATACAGACACTGGGAGATATGACCAAAGAGGAGAGCGAAACAGAAAAAGATGCGGTTGGTGTATTTTTAGCAGATAGCTGTATGTACCAGCGGACATACCCGGATCAAGTGGAACATCATGGCAGAAGATCAATCTGTCGGGGATGGAAGATTGGATGAACCGTCTTATTTTTCAAAAGGAAGAAGAACGTCAGCTTCTTTTATCCATGGAAAAATGGAATATGCGTATAAAGAATGCTGCGCATTCCCGGACTGGTTTGGTCTGACACTGCCATTATTAAAATATGGTTTACCGATACAGCCGGTCTATTTTGATCACATGGTCCGCTATGAGGAATATCTGAGAAAATATCGGTATCTGATCTTAAGTTATGAATTTATGAAACCGGAAAGTGAAGAATTTCATCACAAACTGGTGGAATGGGTAAAACAGGGAGGCACACTTTTTTATATTGGAAAAGACTTTGATCCATATAATTATTTACAGGAATGGTGGCAGAAATTTTCCTGCGACACGCCTGCACAACATCTTTTTGCAGAGTTTGGAATGGATAAGGAACCAGCCAATGGATGTTACCGGATCGGAGAGGGAAATGTTCTCGTATGGAATGAAGTTCCTGCGCTGTTAAGCGTGAATGAAGCGATCGCAGATAAATACCGCAACTGGATCCGGGAAGGACTTAAGATGGGCGGATATCACTGGAATATGTGCAATTATCTGTCGGTAAGAAGGGATCCGTATATTGTGATAGCGTCCATGCAGGAATCGGATACGGGATCGGTTTATACAAAAGAGGGTCTGTTTGTGGATCTGTATGAAGATAAATATCCGGTCGTGGAGCGGGTTTTGGTAGAACCCGGGCAGGAAAAGCTGCTGTTTGATCTTGAAAAGATAAAAGAAGATGTAAGGATTATCGCAACGGCAGCGCGTATTGAAAATATGGCATGTGAAAACGGACAGCTTAGTATTGAGGCGAAGGCAATTGATCACATTCAGGTGAATATGAGGATCCGCCTGCCAGGGAAACCGGAAGATTTATGTGCACATACAGAAAGCGGGAAAAACATGGAACTGCAGTCTGTATGGGATGAGAAAAGCAGAACGGTTTTGTTATCCTACAGAAGCAACAACGAAAAAGTACATATTACAGGGAAATTAAAGTATGAATCATGATGCTAATGCAGCTGCCAGATAATTTAATGGGCTGCATCATGGAACTTATATAAAGATTGGAAACGATCTTAATATAGAAAGAAAACAAGACAAGGAGGAAAATATGGATTTCTTAGACAAAAGAGTCGGTGTAATTTGCAACGAACTTAAGAAATTAAAAGTAAAACAGGTATTTCCACTGACACAGTGGGAGTACAAGGAAGGAAACTTTATTCACCCGGAGGATGCATTAAAAGACGAGGCAGCCTGGGAAAACTTTGACTGCAAGACCATGCACTGGTATGGCAAGGACCGCCACTACTGGTTCCGCACGACCTATACCATTCCAGAGGAGCTGGATGGAAAAAGTGTATGGATCCGCGTTTCCTCACAGATCGACGAGTGGGATGACGGAAGAAATCCGCAGTTTATCGTGTTTGTGAACGGGGAGGTTTATCAGGGTATCGATATGAACCACAGGGAGTGCCTGATCACAAGAAGCGGAAAGGCAGGAGAGACACTGACCATCGACCTGCAGGCGTATACCGGGATCATGCATGAGGAATTTGCGCTCCGCACACAGATCGAGGAGATCGATGCAGAGATCGAAAAACTCTATTATGACCTGTGGGTTCCGCTTGCAGCGTTTTCCCGCATGGAGGCAGATGACAAGAACCGCAAGGATATTGAGTATGTGCTCAATGAGACGATCAATCTGCTGGATCTAAGAACCCCGTATTCCGAAGACTTTTACCGGAGTGTGCGGGAAGCATCTGCTTATATCCAGAAAGCATTGTATGAAGATATGGCAGGGTATGAGGATGTGATCGCAACCTGTATCGGGCATACACATATCGATGTTGCGTGGTGGTGGACTGTGGCACAGACCAGGGAAAAAGTCGGACGCAGCTTTGCAACTGTGTTAAAGCTGATGGACGAGTACCCGAATTATAAGTTCATGTCCAGCCAGCCACAGTTATATGCATTTTTAAAGGAGCGTTATCCGGAATTGTACGAGAAAGCAAAACAGCGCATCAAAGAGAAACGCTGGGAGCCGGAAGGCGGTATGTGGGTCGAGGCAGACTGCAACCTGACATCGGGAGAATCCCTCGTTCGTCAGTTTATGCATGGCAAACGCTTTTTCAAAGAGGAATTTGGCGTGGACAACCGTATCCTCTGGCTGCCGGATGTGTTCGGTTACTCCGGGGCATTGCCGCAGATTATGAAAAAGTGCGGAATTGATTATTTTATGACGACCAAGCTTGCATGGAACCAGTTCAATAAAGTGCCTTACGATACGATGATGTGGCGTGGAATCGACGGGACAGAGGTGCTGACACACCTGATCACGACCCTTGGCGTGAGCCAGCCGATCAAAGATTACTTTACGACCTATAATGGCATGCTGCACCCGGATGCGATCATGGGAGGATGGATGCGTTACCAGAATAAGGATATCAATAACGATATCTTAGTCTCCTACGGTTACGGCGATGGCGGCGGCGGCCCGACCAGGGAAATGCTTGAGACCTCGATCCGTATGGAAAAGGGAATCAAAGGCATTCCGAAAGTACGCCAGGAATTTTCACGCACCTATTTTGAAGAACTTGAGGAGCGCGTGAAAGGCGACAGACGCCTGCCGGTATGGGAAGGTGAATTTTACTTTGAGTACCACCGCGGAACCTATACCTCAATGGCGAGAAATAAACGCAGCAACCGTAAGGCGGAACTTGGTCTGATGGATCTGGAACTATTGTCCGTTTTAGCACAGGCACAGGTTGCGTATCCGGCAGAAGAACTCGACCGCATGTGGAAAAAAGTCCTGATCAACCAGTTCCATGATATTCTGCCTGGATCTGCGATCCATGAAGTATATGAGGTGACAAAGGAAGAATATGCTGCACTTCAGAAAGAGATCAAAGCACTGGAAGAGGAACGTCTCCATGCGCTCGTTGGAGATGGCGAAGGCATCACTATTTTCAATACGACCGGACACGACCGCAGTGATATTGTAGAACTTGGGGAGATCCATGCGGAAGCGTTAAAGGATGCAGAGGGCGTGCTCTATCCGGTACAGAAGACCGCAGAAGGTGCAGTGGTTTATGTAGAACATCTGCCATCAAAAGGATATAAGACATTTGCTGCTGTATCCGGGGAAACAGAGCAGAAAACGCCATTTGTCATTGTGGGTGACCATACGCTTGAGACACCGTTTTATACGGTTCATCTGGATGCGGAGGGACGTTTTGACCGCATCTACGACAAGGAAAACGACAGGGAAGTACTGCAGGATGGCAAAAAAGGCAATCAGTTCCGTATGTACGAGGACAAGCCGATGTGCTTTGATAACTGGGATGTGGATATTTTCTATACCGAAAAGTACTGGGATATCAATGATGTGACTTCCATGGAATGGACAGAGTGTGGTCCGGTGCGCACAACATTAGAGATCGAGCGCAGGGAGAGCAATTCTGTGATCCGCCAGAAGATCCATTTCTATGCAGACAGCAGAAGGATCGAATTTGAGACTTATGTGGACTGGAAAGAGCATCAGACATTGTTAAAGGTACATTTCCCGGTCAATGTACATACCGATGAAGCAACATTTGATGTACAGTTTGGTAATCTGACACGCAAAGTGCATACCAATACGAGCTGGGATAAAGCACGTTTTGAGAGCTGCGGACAGAAATGGATCGATCTCTCGGAAGGTCACTACGGAGTCAGCATGTTAAATGACTGCAAATATGGACATTCCGTGAAGGATTCTGATATGGCACTGACACTGATTAAATCCGGCATCGAACCGAATCCGGTGGCAGATCAGGAAGAGCACTATTTTACCTATGCAATCTATCCGCATGCGGAAAAATGGCAGGAAGCAAAGACCGTGGAGCAGGCATATGACCTGAACCAGCCGGCTATTGCAGTGGCAGGAGGAAAGCCGGGAAGCCTGTTGTCAAAAGCATCTGTGGACAGGTCCAACGTTGTATTAGAGACGATCAAGTGTGCAGAGTCCGGTCATGGCATCATTATCCGTATGTATGAGAGCGAAAATGCACTCACAAAGACAAATCTTGTAGTTGAGGGGAACTACAACAAAGCGTTTGTCTGCAATCTGCTCGAGGAGGAAGAAGCAGAATTAGAGTTGAAAGACGGAGTGGTTTGTGTACAACTGAAACCGTATGAAGTTGTTACTGTAAAACTCGTTTAAAATCATATAGAGGCATTCAGATTCCGAAGAGAGTTCGGTGGGATGCCTCTCTTTTATAGGGAGATTTACGTTATGACCAATAAATTAAGCCATATTTTTGAGTGTTCCGATCATATTACGGAAAAACAGTATCGGACCAGCAGGGCACTTTTTATCCTCGATGGATGCGCTTCCACACAGATTTTTACGGTTACTTCCGGCGCATTTTTATCGGGACTTGCCTATCTTGTGGGTGCGGGGACGGCACTGACCGGGATCATAGCTGCACTGCCGACGCTGATGAATACCATCCAGATTTTTTCCTCTGTCGTCTATGAGAACCGCGCAGGCAGCAAACGGATCACGGTAGAGTTTGCACTCATCCAGCGCTTATGCCTGCTCATGATGCTGTTTGTTCCGACATTGATGTTAGGAGCGAGAATCTCGGTGGCAGTGATCGCGGTGCTGTATTCCTGTGCACATTTCTGTGGGGCATTTATCAACACCGGGGCAAATAACTGGCTGATCAGCTGGTGAAAAAAGAACGGTTGGGAAGATATCTCGGACTGAAGGATTCAATGACTTTAGTTGCGTCCACAGGCGGTTCCCTGATCTTAAGTAAAATTTTAGATGCCTACCGTTTCGCGGATCAGGAGATTCTGGGATTCCGGATCATCGGCATTTTATGTATCGGTATCTGCGTGGTCGACATTACCTGTCTCACGCTGATCCGGGAACCGGAAAATGTGAAACATGTGGAGCCACTGAACATAAGGAAAGCAATACAGATGCCGCTCACAGACCAGAATTACCGCAATATATTGATTTTCTTCCTGCTGTGGAGTGTGGCGTCTAATTTTGCCAGTCCGTTTTTTTCTATTTATATGTTAGAGAATCTGGGGCTGTCCTATTTTTATATCACCGTCATGAATATGGTTGCATCGGTGGCGCGGATCGCGGCTGCAAATCTGTGGGGGAAGGCAGCAGACAGTTATTCGTGGAGGCTTGTCACGCTGGGTCCATTTTTATGCTGGGAGTTGCATATATCGGCTGGGGACTGCTGACGAAAGAAAACTGTATCTACTGGCTTCCGGTCGTACAGGCTGTGAGCGGGGTTGCCTGGGGCGGCATCAATATTGCGACTTTTCGGATGCAGTTTGCCTTTGCACCGTTAGAACACCGTGTCAGCTATGTCAGCTTCTGCTCAACAATGGTTGGGTTTGTAGGATTTTTTTCATCCATGCTCGGATCGACATTTGTGGCATTAGCAAAGGATATCAGGATTTTAAACATTCCGGTAGATAACATACAGATGGTGTTTATTTTGTCTGCATTCGGAATTATTGCAAGTGCATTATACAGCCGAAAAATAAAGGAGAAATGACAGGACAGATATGGAGAGAGATAGCAGAAAGCGGGCAGAGGCGCTGCTTGCGCAGATGACCGCAACAGAAAAAGTGGGACAGTTAAACCAGCATTTATATGGTTTTCGGATCTACCATGTAGAAGATGGAAAAATTATTTTTACGCAGGAATTAAAGGATGAAGTAAAAAGTGGGGCGGGATCGGCACGATCTATGGTCTTTACCGTGCAGATCCATGGTCGGAAAAAAATTATGAGACAGGGCTTGCCGGGGGACTTTCCATGCAGGCATATAATCAGTTACAGAAATATGTGATCGAACACAGCCGCCTTGGAATTCCATTTTTACTGAGCAGTGAATGTCCACATGGACATCAGGCGTTAGACGGATATCTGCTCCCGGTCAATCTGGCAGTAGGTGCATCGTTTGACCCGGCATTGTATGAGCGGGCAGGGCAGGTGTGCGGCAGGCAGTTAAAGCAGATGGGCGTGGATTTTGCACTGGTTTCGGCACTGGATATTTTAAGAGACCCAAGATGGGGGCGCAGTGAGGAGTGTTATGGGGAGGATCCATATTTATCGGCAGAGCTCGCGCGGGCGATCGTAACAGGAATCCAGAAAGAGGGCGTTGCAGTGGTTGCAAAACACTTTTGTGCACAGGGGGAGACGACCGGAGGGGTCAATGCCAGCGCAGCGCGGATCGGAGAGAGGGAACTGTGGGAGATCCATTTACAGGCGGCGAAGGCATGTTGTGAGGCGGGCGTAAAAGGCATTATGGCTGCATACAACGAGATCGATGGAAAATTCTGCCATGCCAACAGACATCTGCTGCAGGATATTCTGCGGGAACAATTGGGGTTTGACGGGGTCGTGATGGCGGATGGCATCGCCATCGACCAGTTAGACATTATGACGGGGGATAATATCAGGTCGGCAGCACTTGCACTGAAAGCAGGTGTGGATATCAGTCTGTGGGATGAAGGTTATACAAAGTTAGAGGAGGCGTTAAAACAGGGATTTATCACGGAAAAGGAACTCGATCAGGCGGTCCTTCGAGTGCTCACTTTGAAATTTGAGCAGGGACTGATGGATAAACCTTATATTGATGAAAACGGGAACCGTACCGCCTCTTACAGCGAAAATGGTGCTGTTTCATTTCCGACAGAGGCATATCAGGAGTCGGAAAAACTGGCGCGCGAGTCGGTAGTGTTGTTGAAGAATGAAAATGTACTGCCGATTGGGAGAGCAGAAAAAATAGCCCTGATCGGTCCAAATGCGGATGATATTTACCGGCAGATCGGTGATTATTCACCTCCAATGGACAGGGCAGGATATGAGACGTTAAAGAGCGGCATGGAAAAAGAATTTGGTGCAGACCGGGTTCGCTGTTATAATGGACATGAGGTCGGGACGGCTGTTTCTCTTGCGGAAAATGCGGATATTATCGTGCTGGCATTAGGCGGATCATCGAGTCGTTTTAAAGGGGCGCTGTTCGATGAAAACGGTGCGGCAAAAGTACAGGGAGTACTTGAGATGGACTGTGGGGAGGGCATGGATACCGCCAGATTACAGCTCCCCGGGAACCAGAACGAACTGTTTACGGCTGTCTGTGCGCTGAAAAAACCGGTGATCTCCGTAGTCATTGCCGGGCGGCCTTATGCAATCCCTGAAATTGCGCAGGATTCAGATGCACTGTTATATGCTTTTTATCCGGGACCGATGGGAGGAAAAGCAATCGCGGAGCTGTTGTCTGGAAAATATGCACCGTCCGGCAGACTGCCGGTGTCCCTTCCGCGAAACTGCGGACAGCTTCCGGTGTACTATAACCATACGGTGTCCTATCCGGCAATGCACTATTGTGATATGGAACAGGGAGTTTTGTATACATTTGGGGAAGGAATGGGATATTCCCACATGGAGTATGTGGATATCTGTCTTAAAAAGCAGCAGGATGTGTGGATTATTTCAGGAATTGTAAAGAATAAAGGAAATATAGATGATACGGCAGTGCTGCAATGCTACCGGAAAGTGTTGTCCGGTGAACTTGTGCCAAGAGAGCGGGAACTGGTTGCATTTTCCAGAATAAAAGTGGAAAAAGGAAGTCAGAAGGCATTTGAAATCGTTATGGATGCGGATAAATTCCGGTATTTTAATGAGAGTGGTGCAAAGATTTATAAGAGTAAAATACTTTTAATGGATAGTGGAAAAATAATTTTTGAAGAATAGGAAGAAATTCTGACAGCAGGAGGAGACCAGCTATGAAAAGTCAACCATAAATTAGCAAAAAATTTCTTTTTCATATCGGTGGTAAAAAAGGGTAACTTTAATAGAGCTCCCTTAGGGTGCTTTTTCAAAATCTATCGATATTGGTATA
>ENA-OQDE01000861-OQDE01000861.1-human-gut-metagenome-genome-assembly--contig:-NODE-861-length-14741-cov-2.587724_pt1 | contig 14741 bp, 20 predicted proteins | sample MGYA00242768_ERZ504595 | MGnify/ENA primary metagenome ERZ504595 (study PRJEB26092, sample SAMD00036307) | human gut metagenome | host: Homo sapiens | study: EMG produced TPA metagenomics assembly of...
CAATGCTGAATGGTCATTTCCAATTCCAATTCTCATGATCTCTCTCCTCGTATCTCTTTCTTTTCCAATTCTCTTCTATTGTCCAATATCCAAAGATAATTGTCAAGCATCCGCATGTACTTTCTGCTATACAAAACAGGCACAAAAGACTGGCTCTTACCAGATCTTCCATGCCTGTTTCACTTTTTCAAACCTGCTATTTATATTTGTTGTTGTAAATAAACAAGAGTGTCAGCAAGCCTACCAGTCCTACCAGTTCCATAATCAGTCCCGGCACGCCGATATTTTTCTGTCCTATCATGATCAGGGCGAGGCAGACAACAAAAACAATAGCCATGATCAAAGTTCGAATCTTTCCTTGCATTTTTGTCTCCTCCTATCCTTTGAGTCCACCAAGTGTCATACCTTCTGTCAGTCTCTTCTGTACACAGATATACAGAACCAGTACCGGAATCATAACGATCACAAGACCTGCATACATAATACCGTAGTTGGTTGCTGTTCTCTCGACTGCCATCAGATTCTTCAGTCCCATTGCCAGTGTTCCGTTTTCATCCATCAATGTATATGCGATAATATATTCATTCCAGAATGTCAGGAAATTGAACATGATTACCGTCAGAATACTTGGTTTTGCCATCGGAATCATGATCTTAACCATCGTCTTAAAGTATCCGCATCCATCCATATAAGCTGCTTCTTCAAATCCTTTCGGAAGTGTCTGGAAATATCCGCTCAGCAGATAAATCGTAAACGGCAGGTTACAGGATGCGTAGATCAGTGCCAGGATAAACCGGTTATCCAGGAAGAAATCTACATGCAGAGCCTTGTTCCAGGAACTCAGCATCAAAAAGATCGGTACTACAATGTAATTGACATTGATAAACAATCCTGCCATGAACGCACCATTGAAGAACTTCTTTCCTCTGAACTTAAAGCGTGCCAGCACATAAGATGCCGGAAGAGCCAGGATCAGAAGAAGTGCAAGAGCCAGCGCTGTCACAATGAAAGAGTTCAGGAAGAAATCTCCCATTCTTGCATCCTGAAATGCTACTACAAAGTTCTGATAGTAAAACTGTTTTGGAAGTGCCCATGGATTTACATCCGCTCCAATGAATTCTGCATTCTTCTTCAAACTCGCCATAAATACCCATGCAACCGGTACAATGATCGAAATAGCCAGAGCGATCAGAGCTACATAGATAAAAATCTTGTAAAGTACATGTGTAGGAATTCTGTGTTTTTTCTCATGCATATCTCTACTTCGCTCCTTTCTAGAATTCTAAGACTTCTCTGTCTGTAATCTTGTTTACAACTGCTGCCAGTATGAACGAGAAGAGGAATACAACAACTCCGATCGCCATACCGTATCCGTATACACCTGCTCCATATGCCTGCTTGTACATATAGTTCAGGAAAACTTCTGTCTTTCCGTTCGGGCCTCCGTCTGTCATGATCTGAACAAACAGGAAACTTAAGTTGATCGTACTGATGATATAGAATGTCAATGTAGTACGGATATTGCTCCAGATCAACGGCAAAGTCACCTGGAAGAAAATCTGAATCTCTGTTGCTCCATCCAGTGATGCGGCTCATAGAGATCTTCCGGAATTGCTGCCATACTGGACATATACATGACCATATAATATCCGATTGCCTGCCATACCAGTGCAAAGATCACAGAATAAATAACAATACTCGGATCTCCCATCCACTGATGCTTTAATCCACTCAGATGAATCGCATCCAAAAATGTATTGAGCAGTCCTGTACTCGGATTGTAGATTGCACCGAAAATACCTGCAATAACAACAATACTCAAAATGTTTGGTATGTAGAAAATAATTCTGAAGAAATTCTTGCCTTTAAAGTTCCCTCTTGAAAGTAACGCCGCAAATAAAACTGCAAGAACGATCGTACAGATCATTACCATTACAATGATAAGAATCGAGTTCTGCATCGCTTCCAGAAAGTTCTTATCATCCATCAGTTTTACAAAGTTGCTGAATCCCACAAAACTCTTCTTATTTGTAATTCCACCCATGCGGTACAAGGACATACGGAAGACATTGATCGTCGGAATAAATATAAAGATCGTTGCCAGAATTACAGCAGGCGCCAGACAAATGAATATAAATCTTCTCTGCGCTTTCTCCCTGTTCATAGATTTCCTCCTCCATACTGCTGTCTTTTAAAAACGGTGAGTTATCATAACTCACCGTTTCATGTCAGCCGAATATCACTCTTTTATTTCTCTAATGCGTCTGCGCATTTTTCCCAAGTCTCTACTAACTGTTTCTGCCATTCATCAACTGTCATATCGCCTGTGTTGATAGACTCGATCGGTCCGTAAACAGCTTTTGCCATATCCAGTCCTTCGATCGGAGCTGTTGTTGCCCATTTACCTGTAACAGCTACAACGTCATCTGCTGTTGCTGCTGCATAACAGTCTTTTGTAACACCGTCTGGAAGCTTGTCTGCTGCTCCTTTTACAGGAACTACTACTGGTGTATCAGATTCTTTTCCGGACTCTTTGTCTGTTGTCTTGTTGTTCAGACAGATATCAACTACTTCGTCAGAATACATGAATTTCACAAATTCTTTTGCAAGATCCATGTTCGGTGCATCAGCAGGTACCCACATCTGCTCTGTAAATGTGTATACAGACTGTGATTCATCTTCGCTCCATTTCGGAACACCCATCATACCCCATTCGTAATCTGCCGGAGTAGAAGCTGCCATCTCACCGATTACCCAGTTTCCGTTTGGCATAAATAATGCTTTTCCATCGATTACGTTCTGCTGATTGATCTTGAATCCACCGTCAGCGTTTGCATTGGAAACTGTATCTTCCTGTGTATAGTCTTTTCCTACAAGTTTTGCAACTGTATCAAGAACTTCTTTCCTTCATCAGATGTCCATGTATTTGCATCATATTTTAATGCATCATTGTAGAAATCAAGTCCGCCTGCCTGTGCGAGCATTGCATAGATTGTAGCATCAAAGTATCCTGTTGTAGGGAATGTAAAGAGTGCATGTCCATCTTTCTTAGCCTGCTCGCCAAGTGCGAAGAACTCGTCCCATGTTGTCGGGATCTCGTACTGTTTTCCTTCACCTACCAATGTCGCATTGTACCAGAATCCTGTCGGTGTGTAAAAAATCGGTGCCAGATAAATCTTTCCGTCTCCGTATGGCTGTGCATCTGTACCATCCAGGATACCATCCAGCATCTTGTCTTTCAGTTCGTCATCGAATACATCAGAGATATCCGCAATCGCTTCTTCCTTCAGCATTGTCTCTGTGAATCCACTTGGCTGTCCCAGGTTGTAATATACAACGTCCGGTACATCTCCATTCTGAATTGCTTTTGTCAGGTCTTTGTCCAGTTCAGGAGACATCTCAAGTTCTACTTTTACTCCATCATGAGACTCTTCAAATGCTTTCGCGATATCTTCCCAGATCTGAGTTCCGTTACCACCTTCGAACGCAGCAACTTTCAGGACTGTCTCTTCTGAGCCTTTGTCAGCATCTTTTCCTGAATCCTTGCCTGAATCATCACTTGATCCGCATCCGGCCAGCATAGAAGTTGCCATGGCGGAAACAAGTGCGAGTGCCATCAGTTTTCTAACCACTTTCTTTTCATCTTATATCCTCCCTGTCGATTTGATAACTTTATGATAGCTCATTTGTCTATATTTTTCTATTCGGAAGTTGGCTTGGATTTTATAATTATTGCTATTTCACCTTAGTTTTTTTAATAAAAAACTTTTTTCTTTGTGAATCAAGTCATTTTAATAAGTATAACTTTGTATTTTTTATCACTTTTATACAATTTAATTTTCTTTTTTCGACAATCAAATCATGGAAACCTGTTTATTTTAGACAAATTCTGACATTATGCAGATTTGCGGATATTTTGTTCCTTATTCTTCACTTCCGGTCAACAGACGGATGGGAGGGCTTTTTCAAATTGTTCCACAATTTCTCCACTTTTTCCACATTTGGCTCGGCTGCTTCACAGAAAGAATTGCCTGTACTGCATTCTGCAACGGATTGTTGATGCTGGAAAGCAAGTATAAAATACTCAGCATTGCATTTGCAGATACTTTTCCTTTTGCAGCCGTCCAGGCACAGAATAAAATCTGAAAAAACAACGTCCCATATGTCAATGAGAGAGCAAACACTTCACCGCTGCTCGCACAGAAGCGAGAGTGATAACGAGACTCTTCCACATCCTTTACACAACTTCCAAACAACTCTTCCGTTTCTTTTCCAATTTGAAAACATTGAATCACTTCAAATCCTCCAAAGAAATCTTTCAGTTTCCCTGTATACTGTTCTAAGTTCCGGTAAAACCTTCCCTCAGCTTCGGAAATCACATTTCCAAATAAAAACGGTACTGCAACCGGTATCCACACTGTCAGCAGAACCATACCTGCCACCCGGCCATCGTAAGAGCAAAGTACTGCCAGACAGCCAAGAAAAACAAAGCTCCGCTGAATAATCTCCGGAATCTTCGCAAAATAGTTATTCTCCAAATTTGTTACATCATTATTCAGTATTGAGAGATACATCCCACTGTTGTTGCTCGTAAACTGGATCATATCCTGATCCAGCACTGCATCGAACACATCCCTCTTCAGCTGTATATTGATCCGCTTCAGAAATGTCCTCCGAAAATAAGCGCAGGCATTCTGACTGACTGCATAATAAAAAACAGTAAACAAAAGAATCCCTGCCAGTCTCAAAATCGCTGCCTTTGTCATATCTCCCGGCAATTCTCCAATTTTCTGAAACACAAATGCCCACATCGTTTCCCCCATTCCCGCCAGAATGGAACATAAGATCACACCTGCCAGATGCCCCTTATTTCTTTGAAAATAAACATGAATCGAACCTGTTTTCTGTATCATAATGTCCTCCCCTGCTAATGATTCACGGTATAGAGGCTATAGAAAAATTGCTTTTTCTTCATCAACTCTTCAAATGTCCCCATCTCCACAATCTTTCCCTGATGCATGGTCAAAATGCAGTCATACTGTCTCAAAATCGACTCATGAAATCGATGTGTTACATTCAATATGGTGGTCTCTTTTTGACTTAAGATCAACTGCTCGATCTGCATGGAAAGTTCTGCATCCAGACTGGACGTTGCCTCATCCAGCAATAACACTTCTGCCCTGGTTAAAATTGCCCTTGCAATCGCGATCCGCTGTTTTTCCCCACCGGAAAAATTATTGCCATTTTCGCAAACCATCTGCTCTATCCCCAATGGATTGTCTTCTACGATTTTCTCAAGCCCCGTCTTTTTTACTGCGGCTTTGATCTCCTCATCCGGATACTCCTGAAACATCGTAATGTTTGCCCGCAATGTATCTTCAAACAGAAACACATTCTGGTGGATCATAGCCATTTTTTGACTCAAACTTTTTCTGTCTATCGTCCGAAGCTCCTGTTTCCCTATGAGAATTTCCCCCTCGTAGTCTTTATAATAGTTCGCCAGTAGCTTCAACAACGTTGATTTTCCGCATCCACTGCTTCCCACAATGGCATACTTTTTCCTTTCTCAAAGCACACATTCACCCCATGTAAGACCTCTTTTTCTTTCGTGTAGCCAAACCGTACGTCTTTCAATTCCAACGGCATGACTGATTTTACCGGTTCCCCTGTTTTTTTCGATTCTTCTGGTCTTTCATTTAAAAGAGTCTCCACCTTTCTGGCATTTGGAATTGCTGCCTTGACATCCAAAAGCAGATATGCAATCTCCCGGATGGATTATTGACACTGGAGATCAAATAAAAAATACTCAGCAGCATCCGCTCTGAAATACTTCCGATAAATACCAGATACGCTGAGACAACTAGCTGTATACTCAAGATCAGATACGTCAGCAATAACGTCAATATTCCGTATGGATTCTGATATCGTCTTCCCTCATAACGCCGTTTCTCCACATCTTCCACACTTTTCGCAAACCGTTTTTTCACTTCGTCCTCAACCTGAAAACTATGAATCACTTCAAAACCACCCATCCAGTCTTTCAGCTTCCGATTGTAATTCTCAAGTTCTTCATATAATGCTTTGGTCTTCTGTGACAATTTCTCTCCGATTAAAAATGGAACCGCCACCGGGAGTAATGCCGTCAAAATCACCAGACACACGATCCTGACGTCATAATAGCAGAGTACACCTGCACAAGTCAGAAATACAAATCCATTTTGTAAAATCTCCGGAATCTTCGCAAAATAGTTGTTCTCCAGATTTGTTACGTCATTGTTTAACACAGACAGATATACCGCGCTGTTTTTCTCCGTAAACTTTGCCACACCTTTTTTCATCAGCGCATGAAATACATCCTGTTTCAATTGTGTATTGATCTGTTTTAACAACCTTCTCTGAAAATAAAACATCAGCTGTTGACTGACCACAAAATACAGCAGACACAATCCTGCAGACAGACATAATTGCTGGATGGAGGTGTCTGCCGTTCCTCCTGCAAATCCACTGGCCTGTTCAAATAAAAATGACCAGAGCATGTAAGAGGTCCCACTCATGATTGAAAAAATAACAAATCCTGTAAGGATCCCCTTATTTCTTTCGAAGTAGCCATGTACGAAAATCTGTTCTTGCATATCACATTTCCCCTTTCACAGTTCTCATTATCAAAGAAAATGCAAAAAATCCCATGACGTAATCGAAAAACATCTTTCCCGATTTCGTCATGGAATTCTTTCTTATTGTATGTTAATGTATCTTTTCCTTCGATGGCCAGTTTTTCTGTATATAATATTTCAAAGAATTTTGCAATTCCAGATCACCGAACATTTCACTCAAAGCATATGCCTGTTCAAATTGCTCTTTTCTCACATCCTGCCCGGCCTCTTTCATGGCATAGATCCGGTTTGCAAACAGCATATTCAACGGTCCCTGTCCTTTTTCCAAAACCATTCGGATTCCCTGATCTGCCAGTGCAATTCCTTCTTTTACCTTCCCACTTCCGGGAGCGTATTTGCCAGATTGCTCCAGATCAGCATCACTTCCTGAAAATGATGTTCCATCCGAACCTCACTGTTGCCATAATCCTGCAAAAGCAGCTTCCAGATTTCCACTGCTTTCTCTTTTTCACCACGGATCTTTTCTGCAAGAGCAATCTGCTGTAACAGGACTGCCTCCTGATCAGTAAATCTCTGTCTCATTCCCGTTGGATATGCCTCCATCCGTTCTTCGAATGCAAACGTGTAGGATAATGTTTTCTTGTGCCGGCTGATCCATTCTGCTTCCGAGATCTTGCCCTGCTGATACTCCAGACACGTACGATACCCCTCCACATACTGCCTGTTGATCTTCTTGCTCAGATCTAGCTTCTCCTCCAGCTTCTTTTGACACTCTTCCCAGGTTTCTAAATCCAGGTTAGAAACCGCCATTCTCAACTTCTGTGTCAATTCCAACACCGAAAAAGCATTTGTCCATACTTCTCCGATCAAATATCCCTGCTTGATTTCTAATCTTTGCTCCAAAGCTTCCAGATTTTTCAAACTTGGACTTCTTTTCCCCGTCTCAATCCTGGAATATGTCTCCGGTGTACAAATTCCCTCGCTGGCTTCCTCCTGTGACAATCCTTTCTCCATTCTGGCGGAAAGTAAAATCTCTGGAATTAAAAATAGATTCTCCGGAATCTCAATCCCCCACTCCATCCATGTCGTTTCTATTTCAGCTTCCCGATATATCTCCTTCAGCGCATTTTTCCACACTTGATAACAATCCGCATCTTTCCCCAGATATCTGGAATCTTTTTCCAAATTTTCCAATATGCTCACTGCATACTCAAAACTTTGATTTTGCACACTGTTTTCCAGAACCTCTTTACATAAAAGATAGCGTTTTTCAGAAAACTGATTTCCTTTTACTTCCTGACAATAGATAGAAACAGCTCTTGGAAAGATCTGATTTTTTGCCTGAATATCTGTTATATGCTCCTGAATGTATGGAAGAAGCGCTTCCAACAATTCCCTTCCTTGCTCCACTTCCTTTTGTATCTTGCACTTTGCATAAAAAGCAACAAATTTAATTCCTGGATACTAAACAAGTCCTCTTCTTCGATTTTCCCCGAAAATTCAGGATGAGTCAGCCGAATTGCTTTCTCCAAATCAGAAATATCTGCACTCGTTCCCATTAGAATCCCCTGAATATAGCGATAAAACTGCTCCTGTAATACAGAATGAACACACCCATCTAAAGATTCCTTTTTCTGCAGCAGCTCCTGTGCCAAGGAAATTTTTTATTTCTCAGCGCCTCTTTCACCTTTCTCTTCCACTCAAAATAAGCATACTCCTGACAGGAAATCATGGTTGTCAGCTGATCGGATGATTTTCCAAGCCTCTGAATCAATGCATTCATCAGCAGAGATCCGGGATTCTCTCTCCATTTTCATAACGCGAAAGAGCAGAAACCGCACATAAGCCTCTGCACAATCTTTCCTGGCTGATGCCCTGCTTCTCCCGCTCCTTTGTAAGAAATAATGAAAATATTGTCTCCATGCTATCTCAATCCCTTTTCCAGATTCAGCAAATACTGCTTCACTTCCACCCCACAGGCAAATCCTGTAATATCTCCGTTTTTATGAATCACACGATGACATGGAATTATGATCATAATCGGATTTTTATTGTTTGCCTGTCCGACCGCACGTACTGCTTTCTCATTGCCGATACCAATCGCAATCTCCTGATAACTTCTCGTCTGCCCATATGGAATCTTCTGCAGTTGTCTCCAAACACTCTGCTGAAACAGCGTTCCTTCAGATTTTAACGGCACATCGAATTGCCGCCTCCTACCCGCAAAATATTCGTTCACCTGTATATAAACTTCATATAAAAAATCAGAATGTCGTTCATTCTTCAACACTCTCTCAGAATCAGCCTGCCAAAAAAGATTCGTCAGCTTCTGTTCCTCTTCTCGTATGGTGAGAAAACCGATTGGAGTATGAAATGTGTATAAATCCATGTATTCTGCTCCTCCTGCTTGCCATCACATTTTCAAAAAGCACAACAACCGATTTCATCTACCTTTTTCAGTCCCAACGACTGATAAAATAAAATCGTCTTTTCTGTATTGTCTGTCATCAGTCAATCTGATACACATCCTCACATCGCTCTAAAACCGCACGCATTAGTTGACTCCCGATGCCCTTTCGTTGATATTCCGGACGCACCAGTAAATCCTGAATTAAAATGACCGATGCACCATCCCAACAACTCTGACCATGCCGATCAATTGCTTTCCTTCAAAAGCAGCAATCTTTAAAAATGAATTCTCATATGCACGCTCCAGCATTTGAGGATTCCTTGTATAATTTTCCCAGCCAACACTGGTGTAAAGTGATAAAATTTCTTCCTGATTGAAATCTGTGTATTCCCGTAGTTCCATGCAAATTCCTCCTGTTGGTATCCATTTTATAATCAATTCAGCTTTGCTCAAAGAACAGCTTTTACGGTATGATTTTTGGGGTAAAATCCGGATTTTCCACTGTGTCCATGTGGTTTTTAGGAATTTTGTTATCAATCAAAAAGTCTTGTGATATCCTGATATCGGTTGATTATACGATAAATCTCTACGTACTCGTTACCAATCTTGTAGAGAATCACATATTCTTCCCATATCGCATATTTATAGTCTGTCCGAAAGCTGACTCGTTTGGAGAGATTCGATCCCATTTCCGGAAACATCTGAAGATTCTCAAATTTACCATAAAGCTCTTTTATAGTCTTCGTAGTATATTCTTCGTTATCTTCGGCAATATAATCCCTGATATTCTTCAGATCTCTTACAACAATCGGATTAATCCGCAGTTTTAACATTTTATTCCCCCATCAGTGCCTTCAATTCATCTAGATTCAACCAACCATCTCCATCTTTCACTGCTTCTTCAGCTTCCTGTAACTTCATCAGAAGCTTTTTCTCTGCTCGATCACGTTCATAATCTTCAATATCCATGACTACAAAACGTCCTCTGCCATTCTTAGTCAAATATACCGGCTCTCCTTTATGACAGTTTTTCAGGACTTCATTATAATTTCTCAAATCAGATACTGGTAAAATATTTGCCATATTCTTTCAACCCCTTCCTTTGATTTTAAATTGTTTCTGATACTTCTATTATACACAATAAGCTGTAAAATTCAACGTAGATTTTTACAGCTTTTGTCTCATGGTTGATAGGGCTTTCTTTTTCAATTGAATAAATCCAGAAACTTTCCCCCTGGTTTTATCATGGTCTTACACACTTTCCTGCCATTGATTTCATCAAAAACAGAAAAACCCCGGAAACCGTAAGGTTTCTGGGGTATCTTATATTTGAACATAATGTCATCTTGCGATAACAAATCTATATTCAGATTGTATTACTCGATGATTGTAGCAACCTTTCCAGATCCTACTGTACGTCCACCTTCACGATACTTTAATCCCGTTTTACCTCATATTTTTTATGGTTTTCTCTCCAAAATACAGTGAAAAACGCTGAATTGCACCACCTATTTTGATTTGCCTGATTTCTTGGCACCGTTTTGGCACCGGAGAATACTCAAACCGATTTTCTTCTGTAGATACTAGATACTTCTCTACCAACTTTATATTGCACCGGTAATTTTTAACTGTTATAATCGAAACATGGGTGCTACCATAACGGTAGGCGGTTAGTCCTTCTCCAGAGGGACTGTGACCCTCTGATTACATAGAAACCTGTAAAGGAATCCATTGGAAAGGAGGGCTAAGCCAATGAGTATTATTGACTTCATAGCAGTAGTGAGCTTCGGCTTAACCTGCTTTAGTATCGGATATACATTAGGCAAAGATAATCATAAACCACAAAAATAACCGCCCTGGTCTGGTAAACTAAGCGGTTATCTTTGATGATATTCTAAATAGTAAAACGGACTAACCGTCTATCGGTAGCACTCTTTTTCTATAATCATATTAGCACGCATCTGTGGAAATGTCAAAAATTTTCTTCTTTCTCAACTATATCTATTTCCATACATTTTTACAACCTATTTCAAGTGTTCCTCAAAAATTAATTCGAGTTCCTTATTCCCTCTCAAGAATTCATACTCTTTCTTATTTTCAATTTCCGAATACAATTCACGAACAAAATTTTTCCAACTCCCGAAAAAGCTTTCCCTGTGCAGTATCTTCATACCTGTAATACAAAGGGGATTGTGTCATATTCCAAGGCTTCTGTGATTCACTTAATAATCGCTTAATTAACTGGATACATTTTTCTACATCTTTTCGATATCCAGCAATCAGCAGATATGGCACTGTGTTGCCGTAATTCCATAGTCCAAACAATGATATCATGTGATCTGTAATCTCAGCAATTTTCTCTGCTTTATCATGATTTCCTGTCTCTTCTTCCATTTCTATTAACTTATACAAGTAGCTTTGGATATTGATAACTGCCTGTAGCAATTTCCCTTCTAAGAATAATGCAGCAGTATCTGTTCCTTCCTGATGTGCTAATACACTTGTTTTCATAATCGTTGCATCAATTACAGTATCAGGAATTTTTTCAAAAGGACATTTGCTTCTTCATATTTCTCCATTTGGACATATTTTGTTGCAAGTATAAAAACGCTTGAATTTCTCACTCTTTCAACCTGACTATCTGCTGTTCGTTCCAGCCACTCAATAATAGCTGTATTATATTCCATTCGTTCTTCGTCATTAAGATCTGACAAAGTCAAAGATCCGTTCAGAACGGTTGCGATCGTATATATTAATAAGTCGCAATGAGGATACTCCTGTATTTTACGAGATGCCATCTCGAAAGCCTCTGTAAAGCTGTCCAATGAAACTTCCGAAAGTTCATTCACAAATTGTCCAATCTCTTTTTCGGTCAATTCTTCACGAAACGAAAACAATTCATTCATATCAATTTTCAATAATCGTGCCAAAGCTGGAAGTAATGAGATATCCGGATATGTATTTCCCTTTTCCCATTTATTTACCGCAGGAGTAGAAACACCCAGATAATTTGCCACCTGTTCTTGTGTTAATCCCTCAGTTTTTCGATAGTTTTTTATCTGCTCACCAATACGCATTGTTCACACCTCCTGTCCTTATTTCCATTATAGCGTTCCCAATACATGTTTACAATTGAGCCTTTGTTTACTTATTACTTTCTTTTTTTAACTTTCAATTAATTTTCTCTAATATTTATATCATCAGCAACAAACTGCCCACAAATTTAAGAACGGGCTACTAACCCTCAAACGACAGTGTATTACATTGCATCAGTTAAACCAACCTTGTTATCCTGAATCACCACTCCTTCATCTTCGCTTCATGCCTATTTTTCATAATTTGCAACTGGTATATAATGACAGGAATTAGAAAAATCACAGCAATTATGCCTAAAATAACAGACCGATTTACGGTAGCAAATGCTGCGAGCATAAGCATTAATAAAAGCCAGGGATTTCGCAAATTACTGTAATAATTTGCCCTATCTTCATAGGACGTATGAAGTTCAAAAGGTTTTCCATCATTTTCTTTTTCTACAATCAGCAATTCCCTGTTAAATGTTGTAGTGTTTGTTGCAATACGACCGCCAATTTCAGCCCACGGACGCCAGCGAACTTTGCCAACAGAATAATTAAGATTGATATTTTTATAGAATACGGAATATCCCATTTCTTCCAAGAAATCATGGTAATCTTCAGCATTAGCTTTTGATTTTTGTCCTATAAACTCCACGCAATATTGAACTTGACCTGGCTTACATTTTTCAAATTCATAGAGTAATTTCCCCGTTCGAATAAGGCGATAACCTTTTTCAGCCATCTTATTCAGCCAGTTTTTCTGTACCGTCAATAGCCCACCAAAAAAACGATAACACTTTTTACTCATAGTGTACCTCCTACAATTCCGCTTGCAATGCCTACAAGTTCACGAAGTCTGATAAGTTCTTTTTCAGCTATCTCCTTTCCTTTACAGTGATAAGATACTCTTTTTTCTACCTTCACTATCTCCGAAAAGCTCAATCCATCCCTTTTCCTGCATTGAATTTAATGCACCATATAAAGTACCTGCTCCCAATGAAAGCCGCCCACCTGTTTTTTCTTCAATGAATTGCATGACAGCATATCCGTGTTTAGGTGAATAGAGTGAAAGCAAAATATAGAATGTCACTTCTGTGAGTGCACCACTTTTCACATTATCCCTCATAGCATCCCCTCCTTATTACTTACTGTAATAACTATATCAGTAACCGTAATAAAAATCAAGAGATGTGAAATAAATCTTAATAAGCAGGATAGTATTGTGCTTTTCCTGTTCAGTCCTTTACAAACAATACTTATATATAAAGTGTTTCTCTCAACACCATTTCTTCTGCACTGGCTTTTATATTATTCATCAGCCTAACCCACTTCATCTGATTCCGTACCTTTAATTCTTCAGTTACACCCTGTTTTTCTGCCATCTGTTCCATAAGCATTTCCACCTGTTCTCTGCTCTCCTGATCGATCTGATTCAGATGTTCCGTCAGCTTTCCAGTCAGCAACAAGTATTGATATTTTGCTGATCTGTGTTCCTTCAGAAATTGTTTTCGTAACATTCCATATTTTCCATATGTCGGTTCTTCTTCATTCAGTGCCAAATCTGGCAAATAATAATCTCCTTGCAAAGTATATCTTAATCCGTTCTTTTCATCATAAATGTGTTTTTCCATAATCTTATCTCTCCATTTCTCTGTTTTTGATTTAGTTTTCTTACGCTGCTGATTCTCCATCTCGCTCTTTTTCATTCCCCATGCCAATCTTTCATGAATATTTCCCTTCGGCATTTGTTCCATCCGTCGCTTTTCTTCCAGGACTTTCTCGTTTTGAATATCCTGCTGTACTGCTGTATCTACAGTTTCTATTCCAAGAACACGCACAACACGATCATACCTATCAGAAACACCTTGTAATATATCTTTTTCTTCTGACAATTTCTGATTATCTTTACGTATATCATCCAGTTCTCTCTGAATAGCATTATATTTTTGTTTCACCTTTTGATATTTTCTCTTCCAACCTTCCACCTCTTTCGTGAGTTCTTTAACCTGAGCCGCCATTACAGCAACCTTATTCTTTATTTAAAGAAACAGTGGTTTAATTTTTTTATCTCGATAGGTTACTGCCCGTTCTAGCGTGCCCGCCTCCGGCAGTAACATTTTAACCGTTCCATATTCTTTGATTTCTTTGCTCACACTATCCATAATCGGTTGTAGCTGTTCTCTGCGATCTTCCAGGCTTTTTAGTTCTTTTTCTGCGCTCCCTGCCTTTTGTTCTGCTTCTTGCTTCGCCTTGATTGCCTGTTCCTTATCGTCTTTTAAAATTTGGATATCTACCCTGGATTCTGCAATTTGTGCTGTTAATTCTTCTTTTTCAGCAGTTAGATACTCTTTCTCCTGCTCCAATTCCTGTACTTCCTTTTTCCGTTCTTTTCTCTTAAAGTTATAAACATCCAGATGTTCCTCATGAGTACCTTTCTGTTCCCATTCAATTCCATACTGCTTTGCAATCTCTGCCAGAACTTCTTTTTCATGATTTATCCACTGATTCAGTTCTGTATCATGCTTATTTCCACCTTGAAATCCAAGACTTTTCAATGCCTGTTTCAGTGAAACTCTGGTATCCATTCCTTTTCCTTTCCAGACCGTCACATAAGGAATAAAGTCAATATGGAGATGTGGA
>ENA-OQDE01000862-OQDE01000862.1-human-gut-metagenome-genome-assembly--contig:-NODE-862-length-14719-cov-6.712856_pt1 | contig 14719 bp, 19 predicted proteins | sample MGYA00242768_ERZ504595 | MGnify/ENA primary metagenome ERZ504595 (study PRJEB26092, sample SAMD00036307) | human gut metagenome | host: Homo sapiens | study: EMG produced TPA metagenomics assembly of...
CTAATCCGCTGGGACTACTGGCGATACCACTGTTGTCCCCGTGGTTCGGGAGTGCGCCAGACAGGATTCGAACCTGCGACCTGCTGATCCGTAGTCAGCTGCTCTAATCCGCTGGGCTACTGGCGCATGTTGTCTTTCAGACAACTCGATATATAATACACGCCGTTCAGCTGAATGCAACTCGGCGTGTTGCGGCGAGTCGCACCATCCCGACCACTACCGCAACGGCGTATTTACTGGCCTCACGCCTCGTGTGTACGGACTCGGTCAAGCAAAACCGACTGCGCAACTTTGAGACGTCCCTGCGGCACATCCACGGCTTCGCGCAGGAGTTTGGGCGTGCTGGAACCCTCTACGGACGCCTTGTCCACAATCACCTGCCTCACATCATCCAAACTCGGCAACTGGAACATCGTGTCCTGCAACGTACGTTCGATAATCGAACGCAAACCGCGTGCGCCGGTCCCCTGCTTGATAGCGATATCAGCAATCGCCCGAATGGCCTGTTCTGTGAATTGCAGATCGACGCCGTCGACGGCGAACAGTTTACGGTACTGCTTGATCAGCGCGTTGGCTGGCTGGGTGAGAATCGCCGTCAGATCGTCTACGGTAAGTTCCTTCAGCACACTGGTGACCGGCAAACGTCCGATGAACTCAGGCAACAGTCCGAACTCGGCCAGATCATCGGCATTGACCTGTTCGAGCAATTCCTCGTCTTTCATGTCGGCGTCGTGCCAATTCGCGCCGAAGCCGGTCTCTCGACGGCCTAATCGCTTGCGAACAATGTCCGTCAGCCCCACGAACGCACCGCCGCAGATGAATAGGATGCCGCGTGTGTCCATCTGCGCAACGTCCTGCTCCTTATGCTTGCGCGTGCCTTCCAACGGCACGGAGGCGATGGTTCCTTCCAAGATCTTCAGCAACGCCTGCTGACGCCCTCACCGGACACGTCACGGGTGATGGAGGTGTTCTCACCGGATTTGCGGGCGATCTTATCGATTTCGTCAATGTAGATGATGCCGTGCTGGGCTCGGCTTACGTCGCCATCCGCAGCTTGGAGGAGACGTTGGAGCACGGTTTCCACATCGTCGCCTACATAGCCGGCTTCGGTCAGGGTGGTGGCGTCGGTGATGACGAACGGCACGTTCATTACGCGGGCCAACGCCTGCGCAAGATAGGTTTTGCCCACGCCGGTGGGGCCGAGCAACAGAATGTTTGACTTGGCGACCTCGACGTCAGCCAAAGGGTCATTGCTGCGGCGGGCAGCACGCGTCTGGGTGGGAACGGATTGCTTGGCTTGTTTGCCGGTCTGGCCACTGTGCCCGTTATTCCCGTCAAGCTGCTCAGCGGACTCCTGAAGCTCCATGTTGACGCGCTTGTAATGGTTGTATACGGCTACGGATAATGCGCGCTTGGCGTTCTCCTGACCGATGACGTAGCGGTTGAGATAATCGAAGATCTGAGCGGGCTTGGGCAGGCTCAGCGAATTGACCTCGGCATCTTTGACACGCTCCTCGGAGATGATGTCCACGCACAGGGCGATGCATTCATCGCAGATGGAGGCATTGGGACCGGCCACCAGTTTTCGTACCTGATGTTCGGTTTTGCCGCAGAACGTGCAACGGGGTACGTCCTCGTTGTAGCTCACCACACGTCCCATGATTCTCCTTTGCCGACTACGCCGCACCGTCGAACCGCCACGCTGCGCATTATCATTGTCATCCTTGAAATACAATACCCCCGGTCGTTGCCGACCGAGGGTATTGCAATGTCCGGAAGTTTTACTGGCGGTGTTCCAACACCTCGTCCACGATGCCGTATTCCTTGGCTTCAGGAGCGGTCAGGAAAGTGTCCACTTCGATGTCGCGGCGAATCTTCTCGACGTCCTGGCCGGTGTGCTTGGCGAGGGTCTCCTCCAGCCATTCGCGCATACGCAGCATTTCCTTGGCCTGAATCTCGATCTCCGTGGCCTTGCCGAAGCCTTGGTCGATGGCCGGCTGGTGGATGAGCACACGGGCGTTCGGCAGCATCAGGCGCTTGCCCTTGGTGCCGGAGGCCAGCAGAATGGCGGCGGCGGAGGCGGCCTGGCCGAGGCACACGGTCTGCACGTCGGGCTTGATGTACTGCATGGTGTCGTAGATGGCGGTCATGGCCGTCATCGAACCGCCGGGTGAGTTGATGTACATCATCACGTCACGGTTCGGATCTTGGGATTCGAGGACCAGCAGCTGGGCCATCACGTCGTCGGCGGAGGCGTCGTCCACCTGCACGCCGAGGAAGATGATGCGATCCTCGAACAGGCGGGAGTAGGCGTCCTGGGTCTTCATGCCATACGGGGTCTTCTCCACGAACTGCGGCATGATGTAACGGTTGGTCGGCGCGGGCTGGGCTGCGCGGGCGGAGGCCGGCATGAAACCGGCTACGCCCTGACGGCCGGCCAAGCGGTCGGCACGGGCGGCGAACTTTGCTTCTTCACTTGCCATGAGTCTCACTCCCCCTGCTGGTTGTTGCCGATGGTGTCCGGCGTGGTCACGAGCTTGTCCACGAAGCCATAGTTGAGGGCTTCCTGGGCGGTGAACCAGTGGTCGTATTCGTTGTCGCGGTAGATTTCCTCGAGGGTGTGGCCGGTCTGCTCAGCGGTCAGCTCGCTCATGGTCTTCTTCATGTCCATGATGAGCTCGGCGTTGATGCGCACGTCAGTGGCGGTGCCGCCGATGCCGCCGGAAGGCTGGTGCATGAGCACACGGGCGTGCGAGGTCAGGTAACGCTTGCCCTTGGTGCCGGAGCTCAGCAGGAACTGGCCCATGGAAGCACACATGCCCAGGCCCACGGTCGCCACGTCAGGCTCGATGAGCTGCATGGTGTCGTAGATGGCCATGCCGGCGGTGATGGAGCCGCCCGGCGAGTTGATGTACAGCCAGATGTCCTTCTTCGGGTCTTCGGCGGCCAGCATCAGCAGCTGAGCGCAGATGCGGTTGGCCATATCGTCCTTGACCTCTTCACCCATCCAGATGATGCGGTCTTTGAGCAGACGGTTGAAAATCGGGTCGACGGGGCCGGCCGGGACGTCATCGCCCGCCATGACCGGCAAGGTCGCAAAGGTATTGCTCACCTTGATTCTCCTTCTAATTACTCGAACATTGTTCAGACTACCGCCTTGAAGCGACTGAAGGCGTCTTTTCGCGTGCTTTTTGGCGGGTAGCGTAGGGATTTCGGGTTCTTCCAAGGTGTCGAGGACGTCGTCAATGAGGAGGCGGGTCTGGGAGGCGGCATCGTCGCCCAGACGCGGGAAGCGACGGGCGGCATTGGCGGGGCTGGCACCGGCGGCTCGCGCTACGTTGGACTTGCTGGCACCATGGGCCACGGCTTTTTCCGCGAGCCGATCGACCAGTGAATCGGCGACTTGGCGCATCTGTTCGGCCACCCATAATTGGGCCATATCCGCAGGTAAGTCGTAGTCTTCGGCCACATCGCTGGCTGCCTCCTGAATGGCGGCCCATAACACCATGAATGGCTTTCGATAGTAGTCAATCTGCTCAGTGAGCGGCTCAGCGGCAAGCAATTCAAGTGCCGAGCGAATTTCTGTATTTTCTGACATAGCTTTCTTTACCTCGCTCCCTCTCTGAGGGGAGCCGTCGCCATAGGCGGCTGAGGGGAGTTTCGACCGGGGCAGCTCCCTCAGAGAGGGGAGCCAGAATATATGTATTTACTTACTTACGACTCAGCAACCACTTTGATATCAACGACGACGTGGCCACGGCCATGCCGACCGGTACAAAGAAGGTAATCGGCGCTTCAGAGAGCTCCATCACCAAGCACATGGCCATAAGCGGTGCCTGCTGTGAGGCCGAAAGCAACGAAGCCGCACCGATCAAGGCACACACAGTTACCGAATCAGTCGGAAACATCAGTATCCATACGAGACCGAGCATCGCACCCAGCGTGGAACCTAATGCGATGCCGGGCTGCAGCACACCGCCCGACGCACCGGAGCGAATGGTCATCAGCGTCACCAGCGCTTTGGCAACAAAGGTGAGTGCCAACACACCCAGCAACATCCAGATATTGGACTGGGACAGCGGGAAACCGGCGTTCATCACGGATCCAGAAGGGCCGCTCCCACCCTGAAGCATGGCCCAGAACGATGCCATTCCAGAGCCCGCTCCCCCGCCAGAGGCCGAATCGGATACATTACCGCCGCCCGTCAGCAAGTTCCATGGAGAGGCGGCCGCTGAAGATGCCGACTGCATGGCACCAGCAGTGCCGGCGGTTTCAGGAATGAATGTGCTGAATCCAAGTTGCGCTGCGGCACGGCCGTTGCCCATCACCTGCGGCACAACAATCGCCACCAAACCGGTGATGAGACCAGCCAGCGTCATCTGCCACAGAATAGCCTTACCGGTTGGCTTGTGCGCTTCCGCCCATTGCGAACCTTTTCGGAACAATGCGCCGCCCACTCCACATGCCGCACCGCAGATCAGAGCGAACAGCATTAACGTTGGCGTGGATTCCGGTTGCATGGCGGTAATGTCGTAGAACAGGCAATGCCCTTTGATCGCAACCGCCACGAATGCGGCAATGGCAGACATGCCCAGTCCAAACGCAACTTTTTCGATTGTCACATCTACCAACAGGATTTCGACGGCGAAGAACATGCCGGCCAGTGGCGCGTCATAGACGCCTCCTAGACCGGCACCGGCAGCCACTGCCACCACCATGCGCCGGTCGATGCCGTCAACGCCCTCGATATGGAACAGGTCGCAGAAACGTTGCGCGAGCATGGCACCGAGTTCGCGTGGGGCGACTTCTCGGCCGATCGAGCACCGGAGCCGACGATGAAAATCTGCAATACCACATGCGCAATGGTTTGCCAGAAAGGCATTCGCTTTCCCGCCACGGCCTTCTTGACTGAGGGCACCGCAGTCGTTTTGTGTCGCAGCAGATACCAGATAATGCCTGCGATGCTGAGTCCCACGGTCACCGATATCGCACGGCGTGCAGCGGGCACGCCGAATGGACCAGGCAATTCTGGGCCTTCGATGTAGCCGAGCAGCACATGTTCAACGCCGTAGAGCAACAGGGTCAGCAGACCTGCTCCCACACCGATGAGCACGCCGAGCACAATGGTCGCCGCAGCGAGCCAACCAAGGCGTTTGATAGTAACCGTTGGCTGCATGTCAACCTCCGCACCCTATGCAACGAGTATGCCTTGGGAACTCCCCTCAGTCTCGCCACGCTCGACAGCTCCCCTCAAAGAGGGGAGCCAAAGAAATAGTCCTTTTGCCAGAATAGGAAGAGCCCGGAACCATGAAACACGATTCCGGGCTCAAACAATCACGCTAACGCGATGAGGCTATGCTCACTCAGCATCCTTGGCGTCATCCTTGGCGGACAGTTCGTCGGCCACGGCGGCAGCAGCGGAAGCGGCCTCGACGGACTCGGACTCTTCGTCCTCAGCGGCCTCGCCCAGGAAGGCGGAGAGGTCCACAACCTCGCCATCAGCGGTGAACTTGACGGCGCGCATGCCGGCGAGCAGGCCCTTGGAACGGCCGACTTCCTGCACAGCGGAGCCAAGCTGGCCATTCTTGATGATGGCCTGGATGAAGTTGTTCGGATCCATGCCGTACTGCTGGGCGATGGAAGCGAGGAAGTTGAACACGTCGGACTGGGACACCTGAACGTCCAGCTTCTCGGCCAGAGCGTCGAGCACCATCTGATCGCGCAGATCCTTCTCCACGGTCTCCTCGGCCTGAGCCTTCTGCTCCTTGGTGGCCTTCTCCGGATCCGGGGTCATGCCCTTGAGCTGCTCTTCGACCATGTTGGCCTTGACGCCCTTCGGCACCGGGATCTCGAGGCCTTCCTGCAGCTTGGCGATGAAGGCATCGCGAGCCTCGGTGGCCTGACGACCTTCGGCGTCCTGAGCGGCAGCCTTGCGGATGTCAGCCTTGAGCTCGTCCAGAGTGTCGAACTCGGAAGCTTCGGAAGCGAACTCATCGTTCAGCTCCGGCAGTTCCTCAGCCTTGACGGAGTTGACCTTGACCTTCACGGTGGCCTTCTGGCCTCGTGCTCGCCGGCTTCCAGCGTGCCTTCGAAGGTGGTCTCCTCGCCGGCGGACAGGCCGTCAAGGGCCTCGTCCAGACCGTCGAGCATGGTGTTGGAGCCGAGCTCGTAGCTCACGCCTTCCTGGGAGTCGACGGTCTCGCCGTCAATCTCAGCAGTCAGGTCGATGTTGGCGAAGTCGCCCTTGGCGGCCGGGCGGTCCACGCCGACCAAGGTGCCGAAGCGCTGACGCAGGGTCTCGAGGCGCTTGTCGACGTCCTCATCCTTGACTTCCGGCTTGGAGATGGCGATCTCAAGACCGTCGATTTCCGGCAGTTCGATGTCAGGACGACGCTCGACGGTGGCGGTGAACTTCAGCTTGGTCTCGTCGTTGGCGGACTGCGGAACATCCTGCACGTCGAACTCCGGCTGAGCCATCGGACGAATCTTCTTCTCATCCAGGGCCTTGGAGTACAGCTCCGGGACCGCGTCGTTCACGGCCTCACCGGCGACGGCGGCGAAACCGATGCGCTGGTCGATGATCTTGCCGGGAACGTGGCCCTTACGGAAGCCGGGAACGTTCACCTGCTTGGCGATTTCCTTACGGGCCGCATCCAGATACGGGTTGAGCTCTTCCGGTTCAACAGTGACGGTGAGCTTCACCTTGGTGGGCTCGAGGTTACGAACGCTGATCTTCACGCTAATGACTCCTCAAAAGTCGTTATTTCTTACAGTTCTGCCGTAAGGCAACCTCTACATGATAACGCCACTTACGGACGGTGCAATGAGTTTCACTTGCCAGTTCCTTGCGCCCTGCTCGATCAGGAACGTCTCGACGTCCACTTCCACCGGGTCTTCCACCCAGCACAGGTTGCGTAGGATCTGTGGCTTGATGATCATCTCGGCCGGCGTGCGGGTGTCTTCGGCGATGCGGTTGATCACACGCCGCACCCGTTGCAGACGGTCATAACGCTCCGGATGGCGCTGTTGCCACAGCCGCATGGATCGGGGCGCGTTCACCACACCGTTTTCGTCCTGTTCGGGGGCGGGCATGGTAGGCCATTGGGTGGGCTTCAGGGCTATGGCTCGATCGATGGCCTGCTTCCAGACCTTCGGTTTGACCGCACGCTGAATCGGCGCGTACCGCTCGAACATTTTGTCCTGCTCGGTGCCGGTATGGATGCGCACACGCTCGTTCAGGGATCGGAGCGCGCGGAATTGGGCAGCATTGTGCGGCTTGTTGGTCGCCGCCTCGATGATTGATGAATCGGCCAATAACAGGCTGGGCGCAATATCGTATTGCCGGGCGAGTCGGTCGCGCTCCTCCCATAGGGATTTGGCGATGGCCAAGCCCCTTGGATCACGACTCAGCTGGGTGATGCGCGAGATACGCAGCCAAGGAATCGGATGCGGTTTGCGCGGGGCAAGGCCCGCAACCAAAGCGTGAGAAAACTCTTCAGCGGCCCACTCGTCCTTGCCTGCGGCTTTCAGGTCACGACGCATCATGGTTTCAAGTTCGATAAGCACCTCCACGTCGAGCGCCGCATAGTTGCGCCAGTCGCGCGGCAGCGGACGGTAGGACCAATCGGCGGCGGAATGCTCTTTGGCTAGCGTGATGCCGAGGTAGTGTTCGGTGACGGCGGCCAGACCAAAGCGGTGCAGGCCGAGCAATCGCGCCGCTATTTCCGTGTCGAACAGGGCTTTGGGTTTGAGCCCGATTTCGGCGAATCCGGGCAAGTCCATCAGAGAATCATGCAGAATCCACGTGGCGTCGCCCACGGCGTCATTGAATTCATTCCAATCAGCTCCGGCCCGGGTCAGGGCGACGGGATCAAGCAAGGCGATGCCTGCACCCTCACGTTTGAACTGAATCAGCCAATCCTCGTGTCCATAGCGGAAGCCGGACGCCCGTTCGGCGTCGGCGGCCAGCGAGCCCGTCGCCTCGGCCATCGCATCGCAGACACGATGATAGCCGTCCAGCGTCGAAGTGACATCGGGTACTCCCCCGCGAGGCTCTTTCAGCAGTCGGGGTTCGGTGTCACGGACGTCACTCAACTGGCGTCATCCTCCTCAAAACGGATGGTGGATCTGATGAATGCGGCCCACGAGCGGACTTGTGCGCCGGCGTCCATAGTACCGTCCGGCCCGGTCCCGTCAAGCGGGGTCCATGAGACGCGAATCTCACACCCGGCGCTGGTGGAGCCGGCCATCGAGCCAAAAGCCGTGTTTTGGGTCACGGTGACTGTGCCGGATACCGAATCCGGCTCGATGCCGTCGAAATAGTCGCACATGTCATCCCAGTACATGCCGGGGGTCAGAGAATCGTTTTCGGCGGTTTCCAGCGGCAGTCGCGCGAACGCCACGCAACGCCAGTTGGAATCCCAGTCAATGCGCAGCTCATGAGCATAAAGCATCATGATCCAGCCTGTGGCGATTCGTGATTCGGCATCGCTGCCAAGACCGGCGGAAAAGGCATCGCCGAGGGCACGCTCTCCCGCTTCGAATTCCACGCCGATACCATAATCGGCCAAGGTGGAAGGCACGGGAATCTCCCGATAGCGCACGTCATGGATGCGCTTCATGGTGCTGACGGATTCGACGGCTGCCCATACTTCATCCGGCACACCCTGAGGGCGCACGGGGCGTCCGTCGTTGGACTCTCCCGTAGGAAATGCGTAGATGTCGGCCATATCTCTAGGGTATGGGCGAACGGGCCGAATCGTGGTATTTACGCGCGGTTCGGCCCTGCAATTTAATACACGGTGAAGCCGTGGTCCTTGAACTGGTTGGTCACCCGTTCGCGGGTGGCGGCGTTGGGTCCCTTCTGGTTCTCCAGCGGGTATGGGATGCGCAGTTCGTGCCACTTCGGGCGGCCAAGCTGGTGGAATCCCAGCACGTCGATGTGTTCGACGGCATCACCGAAGGACTCGCAGATCTTCGCCACGTTTTCGACGTTCTCTTCGGAGTCGGTCAGGCCCGGCACGAGCACAAATCGCACCCAGATCTTCTTGCCGGCCTTGGCCAGTCGCTGGCCAAAATCGATGGTGGCTGCAAGGTGCCGCCGGTGACCTTGTGATAGGTCTCCTCGTCGCCGGATTTGACGTCGAGCAGACACAGGTCGATGTCCTCGAGCATCTCGTCGGTGTAATTCGTGTTGAGGAAGCCGGACGTATCGAGGCAGGTGTGCACGCCCATCTCCTTGGCGGCATGGAACACACGCGAGACGAAGGCGGGCTGCATCATGGATTCGCCGCCGGAGAAGGTGATACCGCCATGCGTGGCCTTGAACAGGTCCTTGTAACGATCGACCTTCTTGATCATGGCGTCAAGGTAGACGGGCTTGCCGTCGCGCATCTTCCAAGTGTCCGGGTTCTGGCAGTACTGGCAGCGCAGCGGGCAGCCGGACATGAACACGGTCATGCGGGTGCCCGGTCCATCCACGGAGGTGTTGATGTCCCAAGAGTGGACGAAGCCGATATCACCGGATTTCAGGGCGGAAAGGCGGTCACGTCGGTCGAGTCCGATTGGGGATTCAAAGCCGGAAAGGCCACCCATCAAAGTCTGCGAGGCATAGGTCTTCGATTCCTTGAGCATATGCCTGGTCGTGGTGCGGAACGTGGGTGTTGCGGGCATCGTTGTCCTCCTGTTCCAAATGATGCGAAAGTCTGTGGGAAATAAGGAAGGGGTGGAGCCGTGCCCCACCCCTTCAGTTAGTCATTGCCGCGGTTCGCGGGGTTGGTCATCAGTCGACGACGGCACCCTGGTGGAAGGTACGGGAGATGACGTCGAGCTGCTGCTCCTTGGTGAGCTTGACGAAGTTCACCGCGTAGCCGGAGACACGCACGGTCAGGTGCGGGTACTTTTCGGGGTGCTCGACGGCGTCCTCCATGGTCTCCTTGCGCAGAACGTTGATGTTCGCGTGGTAGAGGCCGTGGCCGTTGCCGGCGTCCAGGATGCCGACCAGGTTGCCGATGCGCTCGTCCTCGTCGCGGCCCAGGCCATCAGGGTGATGGTGTTGGTCAGCGAGATGCCGTCAAGAGCGTCGTTGTAGTCGATCTTGCCGACGGAGAACATGGACGGCAGCATGCCGTGGGAGTCCATGCCGTTCTCCGGGTTGCGCCCGGAGCGTACGGGGTGCCCTTGGCGTGGCCGGACGGGAAGGAACCGGTGTTCTTGCCGTACTCGACGTTGGAGGTGATCGTCAGGATGGACTGGGTCGGGACGGCGCCGCGGTAGACCGGGAGCCTCTTGACCTGGCCCATGACCGTGGAGACGACCCACTTGGCGATGTCGTCGGCGCGGTCGTCGTCGTTGCCGTAGACCGGGAACTCGCCCTCGGTGCGGTAGCCGACGATCAGGTCGTCGTCGGCGCCTCAACGTACTCGTACTCGTGGCCTTCCAGGGTCTTCGCGTCCTTGTTGTAGATCGGGTAGACCTTGGCGTACTTGACGGCGGCGAGGGAGTCGGCGGCGATGGACAGACCGGACATGCCGCAGCCGAGGGTGCGGTACACTTCCTTGTCGTGCAGGGCCATCTCGATGGACTCGTACGCGTACTTATCGTGCATGTAGTGGATGATGTTCAGGGCCATGACGTAGGTCTCGGACAGCCATTCGAGGGCCTTCTCGTAGTTGTTCTTGACCTTCTCGTAATCGAGGGTGCCGTCGGCCTCCGGGGTAATCGGCTCGATCACGCCCTTGTCGATGACCTGCATGCCGGTCATCTCGTCGCGGCCGCCGTTGATGGCGTACAGCAGGGCCTTGGCGGAGTTCACGCGGGCGGCGAAGAACTGCATCTGCTTGCCCACGCGCATCGGGGAGACGCAGCATGCGATGGCAGCGTCGTCGCCCCAGTGGCTACGAATTTCCTTGTCGGACTCGTACTGGATGGCCGAGGTGTCGATGGAGATCTTGGCGCAGAAGCGCTTGTAGGCCTCAGGCAGCTTCGGATCCCAGAAGATGGTGATGTTCGGCTCGGGGCCAGGTCCGAGGTGCTCGAGGGTCAGGGTGTTGAGCAGACGGAACGAGGTCTTGGTGACCATCGAACGGCCGTCATCGCCGAAGCCGGCGTCGGACCAGGTCGCCCAGTACGGGTCGCCGGAGAAGATCGAATCGTAGTCCTTGGTACGCAGGAAGCGCACGATGCGCAGCTTCATGACGATGTTGTCGATGAGCTCCTGGGCGTCGGTCTCGGTGATCTTGCCGGCCTGGAGGTCGCGCTCGATGTAGCAGTCGAGGAAGGCGGAGTTGCGGCCGAAGGACATGGCGGCGCGTCCTGGGACTTGATGGAGGCCAGGTAGCCATGTAGGTCCACTGCACGGCTTCCTGCGCGGTCTGGGCCGGGCGGGACAGGTCGAGGCCGTACTCGTTGCCGAGGTTGATGAGCTTCTTCAGAGCCTTGATCTGCTCGTCGTGCTCCTCACGGAAGCGGATCCAGTGCTCGATCTCCGGCTCGGTGAAGTCGTTGCGGTACGGCACGGAGTCCTTGTCGCGCTTCTTGAAGGCGATGAGCTTGTTCACGCCGTACAGGGCGACGCGGCGGTAGTCGCCGATGATGCGGCCACGGCCGTAGGCGTCCGGCAGACCGGTGAGGATCTTGTTGTGGCGGGCGACCTTGATCTGCTTGGTGTACACGCCGAAGACGCCGTCGTTGTGGGTCTTGCGGTACTTGGTGAAGATCTTCTTGATCTCCGGATCCGGTTCCTTGCCGGCTTCCTTGATGGCCTGCTCGACCATGCGCCAGCCACCGTTCGGCATCATCGCGCGCTTGCAGGGAACGTCGGTCTGGAGGCCAACGACCACGTTATCGACTTCCGGGGAGTCGATGTAGCCGGCCGGGAAGGCGTCGACGTCGGCCGGGGTATGGGTGTCCACGTCGTAGACGCGCTGCTTGCGCTCCACGGCCAGGTAGTTGTCGTCGAGGTACTTCCACAGGTGCTTGGTCTTCTCGGTGGCAGGAGCAGGAATGTCTCGTCGCCTCGTACGGGGTGTAGTTCTTCTGGATGAAGTCGCGGACGTCAATATCCTTCTGCCAGTTGCCCTCGGTGAAGCCGGCCCACGCCTTGGCGTCGAGCTCCTCCTGGGAGACAGCTGCATTTTCCACTGCGGTCATGTCACTCCTTAAATGGGGTTGTAGGTTTCGCATCTTCACGGAACCCTTGGTTCAACAGTGTAGTTGGCACTTGCTTGAGAAAAGCTGAAATTGGGAGTGAGCTATCTCACATTGTTTCTGTGAACGCTACCATTCCAATGGCTTCTAGATATTGATGGGACTATTGCACGTCTCCAGATATGGGAAACCGCTCATACTGTGATGTTCGTATGAGCGGTTCGGTCTTGAGATTGACAGCAGAACCGTATCCGTCAGTTTTCGACCGTCAATCCTCGGGGCGAGCCTGTGCGGGTTTCACGCCGTAGTTCTTCCAGCGCCGGTTCTCCTCCTCCCATCTGGCATTGCGGTCCACCACGATGTCCCACGCATGTTCGGCGTCTTCCTTGGTCTTGTACGGACCCATGCGCTGTTCGATCGGTGAGACCATGCCCAACTCGGCCTGCTTCTTGACGGTGTTGAAATACCACTGCTTCTTGTTATCGTCTGTCATTGGTACCTCCTCAACGGTATTACTTGCTCCCGCTGGCGGGAGCAATATATGTTTATTCCCTGAATGCGTTGGTGACGGGCAGTCGGCGGTCGCGGCCGAACGCGAGGGCCGTGACCTTCGGTCCCAGCGGGTATTGGCGGCGCTTCCATTCGGCGCGGTCCACCAATCGCATCACGGTGTCTACGGTGACCTGGTCGAAGCCGTCGGCTAACAGGTCGGCGCGGCCGTGCGCGTGCTCGATGTATGCGGCGAGCACCTTGTCGAGCAGCGCGTATTCGGGCAGGGAGTCGGAGTCCTTCTGCCCGGGGCGCAACTCGGCCGAGGGTGCCTTCTCGATGGAGGAGACCGGAATCATCACGCCGTCCTTCAACGGGATGCCGGTGTTGCCGTCCTCGTTGCCCACGATCTTGAGACCGCCGATGCCGACGCCTGCGGCCGCGGCCTTGTTACGCCAACGGCTGATCTCCCAGACACGGGTCTTGAGCAGGTCCTTGATGGGTGCGTAGCCGCCTACCGCATCGCCGTAGATGGTCGAGTAGCCGCAGGCGAGCTCTGACTTGTTGCCGGTGGCCACGGCGAGCAGACCGCGCGAATTGGAGCTGGCCATCACGATCACACCGCGGATGCGGGCCTGCAGGTTCTCGGCGGAGACGCCATCAAGGTCAAGTTGCTGTTGGTAGGCGTTGAACAATGGCTCAATGGGCTGGACCTCGTAATGGGCGCCAATGTTGGAGGCCAAATCGGCGGCGTCGTCTTTGGAACCGTCGGAGGAGTACATGGAGGGCATGGAGATGCCCCAGACGTTCTCGCCGCCGCATGCGTCGGCCGCCATGGCGGCTACCAGTGCGGAGTCGATGCCTCCTGAGAGGCCCAGCGTCACGCCGGTGAAGTGGTTCTTGGCCATGTAGTCCTTGAGGCCGAGCACGCAGGCGGTGTATACCTCTTCGTCCGGGTCGAGTTCCGGAACGATCTCGGCCTTGGCTGATGTTCGGCGGCGGAATCGAAGTCCCAGAACGTCAGGTTTTCCATGAACATCGGGCTGCGTTCGATAAGCGTGCCGTCGGCGTCGACCACGAAGCTGCCGCCGTCGAAGACGAGGTCGTCTTGACCGCCGACCTGATTCAGGTAGATGACCGGGGCGTTAACCTCGGCGGCACGACGCTGGGCGAGCTCGAAACGGGTGTTGGTCTTGCCTTCCTCATACGGCGAGCCGTTGATGGTGAGCAGCAGGTCGATGTTCTTGGTGGCCAGGTCGGCCACCGGGCCGCCGTCCTGCCAGATGTCCTCGCAGATGGCCACGCCAATGGTGGCGCCGTCCACGTCGAGGGTCACGGAGCGGTCGCCGGCGGAGAAGATGCGGAATTCGTCGAACACGCCGTAGTTGGGCAGGAAGTGCTTGTCGTAGCCAGCCCAGACCACGCCTTGGTGCAAGACCACCAGTCGGTTGCGCGGCTTGGAGGTCTTGCGGTCGGTGCCCACGGTGCCGACCACCACGAACAGATCGCCGAGGCCGTCGTCGTTGAGCTGGGTGGCGAGTTCGTTGGCCTTGTCCCATGCGGCTTGGCGGAAGGTGCGGCGCAGGGCCAGATCCTCGATGGGGTATCCGGTGAGGGTCATTTCCGGGAAAACAACCACTTGGGCGTTTCCTGCGGCGGCTTTACGGGAGTAGTCGAGCACCTTGGCGGCGTTGGCGTCAAGCGCGCCGACGCAGGTGTCGATCTGGGCGAGTGCGAAGCGAAGCTGTGTCATAGATTCTTAGTGTAGCCGCGTATGACGTCGGATTGCCTGTTCTTCCGGCTTGGCGTCATTCATTAGGTCGTTTTTGCGTTCATTAGGTCACTGCAATGCGATATCAGTCGTTGCAATGGCGCGATTCCAACAACCAGTATCGCCGTTCACCGACCTAATGGACGATGAATCGACCTAATGAACGAATGCCACTCCCCTCAGTCAGCTTCGCTGATAGCTCGTCCTGCACTTATGGACGGGCGAGGCCCGCGCATATCTGGTTCGGCTGTCGCCTCACCTTCGGCTACAGACAGCCCACTGGGCTGTCTGCCTAACGCCTCAGCCTCCGGA
>ENA-OQDE01000863-OQDE01000863.1-human-gut-metagenome-genome-assembly--contig:-NODE-863-length-14719-cov-2.995271_pt1 | contig 14719 bp, 17 predicted proteins | sample MGYA00242768_ERZ504595 | MGnify/ENA primary metagenome ERZ504595 (study PRJEB26092, sample SAMD00036307) | human gut metagenome | host: Homo sapiens | study: EMG produced TPA metagenomics assembly of...
CTTATAAAGTGCATACCTTTTCTTTTTGTTTTTTCAAGATGAATTTTTCTGAATCAGCAAGCAAATCAGTATAGGGACTGTTTTCAGATTCGACAAAACAGAATATTCTGAATTTACCGAAAGTTACGGTTTTGTCGGCTTTATGTGCAGAATCGGAATATGCAAGAATATTCGTTTCTCTATTCGGAACTGCTGCGAAAAGAACCTGTTCACCTGTTTTCTTGTCTTTTACTTTGCAAGTTCTGATAAAGGTATATTCACCTGAATAAGTATCGTCCGAAAGTTCAATGTGTTCAAATGCAGTATATTCGGCATTTCGGTTAATCATAGAAATTCTGTTGTTTTGCTTTGTATAAACTGCAGGAGAAACTAAATTAGTTCCTTTGTCAAGCACAAGTGCAAAACTACTACTTGGCAAATCCATTAAAGAATCATAAACAAAATGTTTAATTCTGTTTTGTCTTTTATTTGTAAAAGAAGTTTCCACCTCAACAGAATCAAATTGTCGATTATCTAATATATGTGAAACAATCAATTTTGATAATTGAAACAGAAGCAATAATATTAGAAAAACTATGCCAAACGGATTACCCTCTGAATAAAAATAAGCTGCAGTATAATTCAACATCATCCACCCATTCAAATTGTTGTTCATGTAATTATCAATCTGTTCGCCAATCGTATTTATCAGTTAAAACATTAAGTTCAACATCATTTATTACCACAACCTCATCAGATTTCCAGTATAAAGAAACATCTTCCTGATGATATTTCCAATAAATATTACGGCATTTACTTGTTTCGGAATCCACTACCTCACATCTTACCGAAAAATCCGTAGTCGCATTTCCTGAACAAAGATAAGCATTAACCGTATATTTTCCATTTGGAGATACTGAGGAATCAATCAATTCGCCTTTAGGCAAATTATCTAAGCCACACCCTGAAAGGAAAGCACATAGCATAATCATCAAAACGGCAAGAAAGTTTGTAATAATGCGTTTACTTTACATTTTAATGCCACCCTAAAGCACCAACCTTTAATCGTATTATACACAATGCAACAAGTTATAGCAATACTCATATAACAAATTATTTGCTCAATATACAAAAACTGTACAACCGAAAAAGGCTGTACAGTTTTTTATTTTGCGGTAGAACCGCATTACAGAAAGGCTTATTTAATTGAATCAATCCATTTTTGAATTTCAGACTTTGGTGTACGCAGAACCGATTCATCAAAACGGATATTCATTCCCTGCTTTACATCGGCTGTACCGCAGGCATTTGCAAAATCTTTGAATGTGTGACCAATCCAACCGCCGTTGGTTGCAAACGGATAAACCGTCTTGCCCGAAAGGTCATTTTCCTTGAGAAATGTGTGCATTGCGGGGGCAAAAGTGTACCACCAAACAGGTGTTCCGAGAATTACCTCGTCATACTTGCTAAGGTCAATATTAAGCGGTTTTATTTCGGGACAATATCCGCTGTTCACTTCATCCTGTCCTTGATTTACAACCGAGTTGTAGTCTCCGTCATACGGAACAACAGTTTCGATTCTTGCAATGTCATCACCCGTGCTTTTCTGAATCATCTCGGCAATGCTTTTTGTGTTGCACGATAGGAATAATAAACGATAACTTTTTTCATATTCAGAAGCCGCCTTTCGATTAACCGAGTTTATTATATTCTTCATCGGTTACGGGTTCGCACCACTCGTTTGAACATTCTTCGCCCGGCATTTCAGTTGCGATGTGTGAGAACCAGCTGTCCTTTTTAGCACCGTGCCAATGCTTAACCTCGGCTGGAATTACGATTACCTTACCCGGTGTAAGGCTTACAGGCTCTTTGCCCTCTTCCTGATACCAACCCTCACCTGCTGTGCAGATGAGGAGCTGACCGCCGCCGCTCTTTGCGTGGTGAATGTGCCAGTTGTTACGGCAACCAGGTTCAAATGTTACATTTAAAAGGTGAAGTCCGTCCTCGGGCTTTGTGAGTGGATTTAGGTATGACTCTCCGATAAAATACTTTGCATAAGCTGTGTTGGGAGTGCCTGTGCCGAATGCATTCTGCTTTTCAAATTCATCCTTGTCTGCAATTTTCATAATATTATCTCCTTGTGTAATTAAATTTTTTTAATCCAATCATTAACAATGCCTTCTGCCTTATCGGCATCACTTCCGAACAAGGAAAGTCCGTTTGTTACGGTTGCACCTTTGGCAGTATTTTTAATATCATTGACTGTGTTTGAAAGTCCGCTTCCCTCGTGAGTGCAGAACGGATGAATTGTTTTGCCCGTAAAATCAAATGCTTCAAGGAAAGTATAAACCACCATAGGCATTGTTCCGCAGTAGTTTGGATAGCCGAGATAAATTTCATCGTAATCGTCAAGATTCGGCAATGAAACAAGTTCGGGTCTTGCCTTTGATTTAAGGTCTTTAACCGACTGAGCAACACATTCCTTGTAGTTTGCGGAATACGGAACTTTCTGCTCAATTTTAAACATATCGGCTCCTGTGAGGTCTGAAATCATTTTTGCAACCTTTTCGGTGTTGCCGACTTTTACATAGCGGTACTGACCGCCAAAATAATTTTCATCTGCTCGTGAATAAAATGCAATTAACTTTGCCATTGTAAATCTCCTTTGTTTCAGAATTTTTACTATTTTTCAGTTTGTTTTTTACTTACAGGAATATATTACACCCTGAAGTTGACTTTAAGTCAAGAGGCATTTTCGATTTTTTCGTATAATTTTTAATTAACTGCATAGGTTGCTTTCCGTACAACACTCTTAGCTTAAATATTCTGCTGTTACTTGTGGGCATCCGATGAACTCCTCTATTTAAAATTGCAAAAGCAATCGCTATACTTACGCTCGGGCATAGCATATTTTTGATATTGCAAACTATCTGCATAAACGGAGAGCGACGGTATATCGCAAAAAATACTGTACAACCGAGAAAGGCTGTACAGTATCGGAATTATTCTTTATAAGAAACTATTTCTTTTCAGTAAGAAGCTTATTGAGTTCGTCCATAAAGGTGTTAATATCCTTGAACTGGCGATAAACTGACGCAAAACGGACATATGAAACCTCGTCAATATTCTTGAGCTGATCCATTGCAAGCTCACCGATTTGCTTTGAAGTGATTTCACGGTCAAGGCTTGACTGAAGCTGAGCCTCAATATCATTGACCATATTTTCAATCTGTTCAATTGAAACGGGACGCTTCTCACAGGCACGGAGAATTCCGCCTGTAAGCTTGTTGCGGTCAAAAACCTCACGGGATTTGTCACGCTTAACAACAATTATCGGAACAGTTTCAATCACCTCATGTGTGGTAAAGCGTTTGCCGCATCTCAGGCACTCTCTTCTTCTGCGGATTCTTTCGCCGTCATCGGCAGAACGAGAGTCGATAACCTTGCTTTCTTCATAACTGCAATATGGGCACTTCATATGAAAACCTCCGAATAATTATTCCCTAAAATAATTATAACATACCGTTTTCAAATTTCAAGTATAGAAAATTTACAATTTAATTACACTTTTATTGCATCAGAGATTGCGGTAATGTTTAACATTTCTCTTCTTTCTTTTACGCTTACCGTGAATTTTTGAAATAATAAGATAAATGATGAGAACGAGAATGATAAGAGCGATAATCACGATAAACCAATAGGACTGAAATACTGTGCCGATGATGTTGAACACATAGAGAATTCCGCTGCGTTCAATCTTTTCGCCTGCAACAACATTAACCTCGGCAAGCTTCTGCTTTTCGCTGTTGCATCTGCTTTGTAATAGATTGTTGCCTTGCCGACTACCGAGCCTTTGTCAAGCGGTGCGTCAACGCTTTCGGGAATATCCTGTTCAATAATTATATTCTCATCTGTGCAGTCTTTCGGAACAATTGCACTGAGGTCGGTTTCGGGATAAAGCAATGTACTGTTTTTGCCCCATGCAAGGTTAACCTTTACTTCGCAAAGCGGCTTTGACGATGTGGCTACCGTGTTCATTTCAAGACTTGTCAACGCCCAGCGGAAAAGGTCTGCCGCATCGGTCATTGTTGCGTAGTCCTCGGTCACACCTTCCTCATACGGTGCGTGAAGGAGAATTGCCATATATGAATAGCCGTCTGCCGACGCTGTCGTTACAAGACATCTGCCTGCCTCGTTAGTCGTACCCGTTTTGATGCCCTTTGCGTACATATAGTAATACTCACCGCCACGGTTGGCGTCAATGAGGTAATTGGTTGTTACAAGGGCTGTATCGTCACCGTCACAAGTGTATGTACAGGTATTTGTGATTTCTTCAAAGCGAGGAAGAGTGAGCGCATAGGTTGTGATTTTGTACATGTCACGGGCGGTTGTGTAGTGGTCGGGATCGTGAAGTCCGTCAGGATTTGCAAAATGAGTGTTTTCACAACCGAGCTCCTTTGCTTTTTCATTCATCAGCTTGACAAAGTTATCAACATTGCCTTCACCGATATAATCGGCAAGAACCATTGCGGCATCATTACCCGAGGGAACCATCATGCTGTAAAGCAGATCGATTGCAGTCATACTCTTGCCAACATGATTTTCAACATTCGCAAGGGAACTGCCTGTGTTTTTGAGAACATCAAGAACCGACTGCTTAATCGGAATTTTTGTATTATCAAGATCGGCTATGTTTTCAACCGCAATTATGTAGGTCATAATCTTTGTTGTTGACGCAGGATAACGCTTTGAGTCGGCGTCTTTTTCATACACGGTCTGACCTGAATCCATATTTACAAGAAGGATTGAGTCCGACTCGGTTTTACATCATTAGGATAGGACGCAGCACCTGCCGATGTGAAAGCGGAACAGATAATGATGCAAAGCATACAGAGAAGTGAAAGTGTTTTGGTTATGGTTTTTCTCATTTACTTAATTCTCCCATTTATAGTTTTTCAGTTTAAAGCATTTTGTCCGCCACGCTCAAACAGGCGGTCTACCTCTGCTTTTAACAATCGTATTTCATCGTTTCGGATATCGCCGTAACGGTCCATTATGCAGTCTGCAATTTTTTGAGAAAGTTCAAGCTTTTTGTGTCGGCAAAATCGGCAATTGACATCTGCGGAAGTCCGTGCTGTCTGTGACCGAAAAAGTCGCCGGGTCCTCTCATTTTCAAATCTTCATCGGCAATGACAAAACCGTTGTTCGTTGAACACATGACCTCAAGTCGTTCTCTTGTTGTCTTACTGCCCTTGTCGCTGATGAGAATACAATAGGACTGCGAACTGCCTCTGCCAACCCTTCCCCTCAGCTGATGAAGCTGTGAAAGTCCGAATCTTTCGGCATTTTCAATCACGATAACCGTAGCATTCGGAACATCAACGCCGACTTCTATTACCGTTGTGGCAACAAGAACGGAATACTCATTCTCGACAAACTTACGCATAACCTCGTCTTTTTCATCAGACTTCATCTGTCCGTGAACTATGCCGACTGCTATGTCAGGAAATTCCCGCAACATCAAATCTGCGGCATATTCTTCGGCTGACGCAACATCGTCAAGCTCGCCTTCTTCAACAAGGGGACAAACTATATACGCCTGTCTGCCGTGTTTTACTTCACTGCGGATAAAGTCATACACTCCGCCACGCATTGCAGAAGTTCGCAATACGGTTTTCACGGGTTTTCTTGACGGCGGAAGTTCATCAATTATTGAAATGTCGAGGTCGCCGAAAATGATCAGTCCGAGTGTTCTCGGAATCGGGGTGGCACTCATAACAAGCAGATGTGGATTGTTGCCCTTGCCGAGAAGCTTTGCTCTTTGCGCAACGCCGAATCTGTGCTGTTCGTCGGTTACGGCAAGTGCAAGATTTTTAAACTCGGTTTTATCGGTAATGAGAGCGTGTGTTCCGATTACCATATCAATCGAACCGTCTGCAAGTGATTTTCTGATTTGTTTTTTTCGGATTCCCTGAGTGTGCCTGTCAGCAGACCAACCTTGATATCCGTATTTTCAAAAAGCTTTTGAATGTTTTGTAATGTTGTCGGGCAAGGATTTCAGTCGGCGCATGAATGCGGTCTGAAATCGTTTTTGGCAACCGTGTAGCAGACCGAGGCTGCCACAGCCGTTTTGCCCGAACCTACATCGCCCTGAACAAGTCGGTTCAGCGGAGATGATTTGTTGATTATATCGTTTATGCAGTCCGACACCGCCCGTTTTTGGGCATTTGTCATTGTGAACGGCAAAAGCGATTCAAATTCTTTTGAATAATCCTTTGTGATTTCAAGAGAGGTTACTCCTCTGCTGTGGTCACGCAGATTTCTCATTCCGAGGTTCAGCACAACAAGCTCTTCGGTAACAAGCCTTTTTCGGGCTGCTTCAAGCTGTTGGCGGTTCTTCGGAAAGTGAATGTCAAACAACGCCTGTCTGAGTGAGCAAAGGTCAAATCTTTCTCTTATGGCATCGGGCAAAGGATCCTTAATTTTGACGGCAGCATTGAAAGTGCCTGTCGTACGGCTGATTCAACCGATTTACTCGGAAGTCCTGCCGTTTGTCTGTAAATCGGACGTATTTGTGTTCCCTTGACAGCAGGAGCAAAAGTCGGAGATACAATCTGCATTCCGTAGCTGTCGGATGAGATTTTTCCGTAAAAGAAATATTCTCCGCCCTGTCTGAGCATTGAACTGATGTATTTATTGTTAAAAAACACAAGCTGAATTGAACCCGTTTCATCATAGACTGCGGTTTTGGAAATAATTCTTCCGCCGCTTATGCGAGTATCGTTTACAGATGTTGCGACAACAGCCTTTATGCAGACGGTTTCACCGTATTCAAGCTCGTCAATATGCTTGATGTTGCTCCAATCCTCGTATGTGCGTGGATAGAAATTAATCAAATCTCCAACGCTTTTAATCCCGAGTCTTGCAAAAAGTGCGGCACGCTTTTCACCTATTCCGTTCAAATTTGTAACGGGAGTTTTATAAAGTGATGTCATACCGCACCTCCGTTATACAAAACGGGAGCATAACCGTAAAATTATGCTCCCTGAAAAATCCGATTTAAATGCTTATTCTACGCTGAGAATAAAGTAGTAAACAGGCTGGTCGCCCTTTACAAGAGTAATATCGGTTCTTGAACCGAACTTTTCACGAAGCTCTCCGTATGCCTTTTCTGCCTCTTCCTCACTTACATCCTCACCGTATATAAGAGTAATGAATGAAGTGTCACGGCTGACCATATCCTTTGCAAGCTTGACAAGAGCCTTAACTGTGCTCTTTTCTGTGATTGTAAGCCTGCCGTTTTCAAGAGCGATAATGTCGCCCTCTTTGATTTTTTTACCGCCGAATTCACTGCTTCTTGCGGCGAAGGTTACAAGACCTGTGCCCACAGACGCAAGTGCGTCCGTCATAAGCTGTGCGTTGCTTTCGGCAGAAATCTCGGGATCAAAGTTGAGCATTGCCGTCATACCCTGCGGAATTGTTCTTGTCGGAACAATGATGACATTTCTGTCTTTTACCATCGGGATTGTCTGCTCTGCGGCAAGAATGATGTTTTTATTGTTTGGAAGAACGAGAACATTCTTGGCAGGAGTTGCCATAATTGCCTCATAGATATCGTCTGTACTCGGGTTCATACTCTGACCGCCCGAAACAACATTGTCACAACCGAGGTCTTTAAAGAGGTCTTTAAGACCGTTACCTGCGGCAACTGCAACAAAGCCGAAATCGTTTTCAGGTTCTGCGGGAACAAACTTTTCCTTTTCAGCCTTTTTCTTTGATGACTTGACATTCTTGTGCTGTTCCTTCATATTCTCAACCTTAACCGTGAGAAGCTGACCGAACTCAAGTCCTTTTGAAAGGGCATTGCCCGGCTGTTCCGTATGAACATGAACCTTGATAATCTCATCATCATTTACAACAACTACGCAATCACCGATTGATTCAAGATAACTGCGAAGCTCGCCGATTTCGGTTTCAATCTCGCATTTCTGCCGACGATGAACTCTGTGCAATATGTGAATCTGATGTCATCGTCAAATTCAGCGGCGGCACTTTCAAATGTGCTGACGGTTGCAGGAGCTGTGTCATCGTCAGCTTCAATCATAATGCCGTTCTTAATTACAGAGAGCATACCCTCAAAGATTACGCAAAGACCCTTACCGCCTGCGTCAACAACGCCTGCCTTTTTAAGCACAGGCAAAAGCTGAGGAGTGATTGCAAGCGCCTCGTTAGCCTTGTCAACGATTGTCTGCCATACAGACACAACATCTCTGTCATACTTAGCGGCTTCGATACCTGCCTCATAAGCCATTCTTGCAACCGTGAGAATTGTTCCCTCTGTCGGTTTCATAACAGCCTTGTAAGCGGCGTCAACACCGATTCCGAGTGCTGCGGCAAGATTTTTGCCGTCAACTTCTTCAATGTCTTTAAGTCCCTGGGCAAAGCCACGGAAGATTAGTGAAGTGATAACACCCGAATTGCCTCTTGCTCCACGGAGCATTGCAGAGGCTGTGATACCTGCGGCATCACCTGCACAGGTACCGTCAAAATCTTCAAGCGCTGCAACAGCCGCATTGACTGTCATTGACATATTTGTACCTGTGTCGCCATCGGGTACAGGAAAAATATTAAGATCATTTATACTGTTTTTTTGGTTTGAAATATTATTCGCACCGGAAATAACAGCCTGTTTGAGAATTTGTCCGTTTATCATTTAGGCACATCCTTTTAATGTACATTTCTTAATCAACTGCATAAGCCGATTTTACACCGACAAACGCAGTTTTACAATAATTCACATTATAACATTATACATTATCAGCTTGTTTTTTGCAATAGTATAATACACTAATTATCTGCAAAAAAAGCCGACTTAATCGGGATTGTTTCATATTTTTTGACAATTGGAAACAATTTACTTTATGCTGATTTGTGTTATTCAATACGCATTGACTCGGCTGAAACACACTTTCCGCTTTTGTCATCAACATCAAAAAGCGTACATTCCATTTTACATTCTCCGCTTGCAAGGTCAAAGCGCTGCGGAAGCTTATTTTTCAGCTTTGCAATTATAATTTCACTCTTTACACCGAGAACGGAATGGATTGTACCCGTCATTCCCGTGTCGGTTATGTAGCCGGTTCCCCTCGGGAGAACCTGTGCGTCCGAGGTCTGAACATGGGTGTGTGTTCCGAACATTGCGGAAACTCTGCCGTCAAGGTAATAACCCATTGCCCTTTTTTCACCCGTTGCCTCTGCGTGAAAATCAACAATTATGATTTTGCTTTCAGCCTGTTTAATCATTTTATCTACACATTCAAAAGCGCAATTCAGGTTGTTATCCATATAGGAATTACCCATAATATTTATAATCGACACAATTCTTCGCCCTGTGTCAACATTAATTATACCTTTGCCGGGTGTTGAATTTTCGGGAAAATTGGCGGGTCTGACAATGAAGGGATTTGAGTCAAGGCAGTCATAGACTTCTTTTCTGCGGAAGGAATGGTTGCCGAGTGTAATTGCGTCAACTCCGCTGTCAAAAAGATGCTTTGCAGACACGGGAGTCAGTCCGTTGCCGTCAGCTGAATTTTCACCGTTGCAGATTACAAAATCAACGCCTTTCACCTTTTTGAGCGTGGGAAGATTGTTGCGAAGAAATTCACAACCGATACTGCCTACGACATCACCTATACATAAAATTCTCATAGTTATCCCTCCGTTTGTGTCCGATTGCAAAATTTCAGTCGTTCAAAGCAAAACATACAAATTAATTATAACACAACTTTTCTATTCTGTCACATCAAAATCAACCTGATCTGCAATATTTTCGTTAAAAATATAATCTGTTGTCACCCTGTAGCTGTCTTTATTTTCTTTAACGGAAATTTGTTTTGAAATAACTTCGCTTTTATTCTTTGTAAAAATCTCATAGAGAATACAATCAGCCTTTGCAATCTCCTCAGCCTTGTTTTTACTTACAGAGTTTTCGGTTGTTACAAGTTCACGGTCGTTCTGATTTTAAGTCCTACCGGCAGAACAACATCATTTATAAACAGATTTTCTCCGTGAACTGTGCTTACAAAATTGTCGTAGTTTTCAAAGGCAAGGTTACAGGGAAAATCAAGCCATAAAAATCTGAAATTTTTTCTGTCAACATAATTTTCGTCAGCGTAACTGTAGGTTACTTTTTTCGGAATTGAAAGTGTTTGCCGTTCGGTAATGTCGGCATAAACCTTTGCGTTTGCTCTCAAGTAACGCATATCGCCCTGCTTAGTTTCGTCAAGACCGCTGACAAGAATCTGACCGTTCACAACTCCGCTGCCCTTTGTAACAACAGGTCTGCCGTTATATGCCTGAATCCGTGTTATGACTCCGTCTTTAATGGCTTTTACATTACAAGGATTTTTTGAGGTATCAAGCTTCGGCTTTTTGTAGGTTTCCTTTACTTCAACCGTGACAAGACTGCCCGTTATGTTTATACTCATCCAGCGGATATCGTCGCATTTCAGCTGAATATTGCGTTCTATCTGATCTGTATCGAGATTGTTTTTCCACACACCGACAGAAATCCCGTTATCACCAAGTAACGATTCAAGATATGTATTGCTGATTTCCTCTGTACCCGAAATTTTGACCGACCAGATAAAATTTGAAAGAAAAATACAGAGAATAATTCCGCATACCGCACCTGCCAAAAGTCCTGTTCTCTTCTTATAGCGGTTAATAATAAACGGCAGTCCGTGTTTGGCTGTTATTCTTGTTTTAACCCTTGATTTGCGTGCAAGAATTCTGATTTTTTGTAGTCGGAAAGGTACATTGAAGCTGATATTGCGTTCTTTTTCGGAACGGGATTCCAGAGATTCACACCGTTTTTTGCGGTTATGTTCATAAATCTTTCGGGAAATTTTCCGCTTGCGGTAAAGTCCACACTTCCTCTGAGAAAGCGTATTATTTTAAGGAGCATAATTTCACCTCACGAAAGAAAGTTGATGTCGGTTACAAAGCCTTCAATTTCAACGCAGGAGCTTGAAATGCATTTCAATGTCATTCCTCTCCCGCAAAATGAAATTACGGTTTTGCAGGTATTAATTTTTATGCTTTCGCTGTCATAGAGCAAAATTCCCGTTGAACCCTCAACGGTTATTCTGCGGTTTCCGAGCATCTCTATATACGGCATTGTTCCCATATCAAACATCGGAGAAGGCAATCTTTCGTTTTTATCGGCAATTCGTTTCTTCTTTGGCAAAAAAATCTCCCCTGTTTTCGTTTCTCATTTATTTTTATGCAACTGCCGTCATATATATTAATTGGTGATTAATATGTTCCTGAGTAAAAGTGCCGTAAAGGCGGTGAATATTTTTAAAGCAATCGGAATTTTTCTTTTATGCATTACGGCTCTTTTGTTTTCAAAAGAATGTTCAAAGGGTGCTGAAAACGGCATAGGCTTGTGCCTTTCAACGCTTGTACCGTCACTTTTCCCTTTCATGGTGCTTGCCTCATATATTACAGATAGCGGTCTTGCAGAAAAAATCGGCAGACATCTTTCATGGCTGACAAAACCGCTTTTCGGACTTGACGGTTGCTTTGCATCGGCAATAATTCTCTCTCTTGTCGGAGGTTATCCCGTTGGCGCAAAGGCGGTAAATTCGCTTTATAAAAAAGGTACGGCAAGTGAAAACGAGTGTAAACGGGCAAGTCTGTTTTTGGTGTGTTCGGGACCGGGGTTTCTTGTAAATTTTATAGGTGCACAGCTTTATTCGAGCATTGAAGTCGGGCTTATTATATTTGCCGCCCAATGCATCTCGGTTTTTATACTTGGATTCGCATTAAAATTCGTTTACAGAAATAAAGTTGATGATAATTCCAATTCGGAAATATTAATAAGCACTCCGCAAAAAGGCGACGCACTTGTAAAGTCTGTTCTTGACGGTGCAAGGGGAATGTTTGCAATCTGCGCATTTGTGGTGCTGTTTTCGGCATTTACTGAGATTTTCTGCTCACACATTACGGATGAAAATATTCAAAAACCGTTTTTGATACTCACGGAAGTTTGCAATGCGGTTACTGCGGTATCGAAAGATTTGCCGATTGAGGTTGTTGCATTTTCGGCAGGATTCGGCGGACTTTGCGTACATTTTCAGATTTTCTCGGCACTTGGAGATATTAAGGTAAATAAAATGTTATTTTTCTTTTTCAGAATTTCACAAGGATTTATCACCGCATTGCTTACGCATTTAGGAATAAAACTTTTCTCCGTCACAACCGATGTTTTTTCAACATCAACGGTTGAAAATTTCAGTTTTTTCGGAGGAACTGTCCTTTCGGGAGCGGCTTTGCTTTTTACCGCTTTATGCTTTTTATATTCACTCAAAAATTACAAACAAAATTGACGGAGGTTACTTTATGTGCGGAATAGCAGGATGGATTGACCACTCACAGGATATGAGCGAAAGAATTGATTTGCTCAACAGAATGTCTGAAACGCTTGACAGGCGAGGTCCTGACGAAAACGGTTTGTACATTAACCGAGGGGCGGCGCTTATGCACAGGCGGCTTGTTGTAATTGACCGTGAAAACGGCAAACAACCGATGTCGGTTCGTCACAAGGACACGACCTATGTCATTGTCTATAACGGCGAACTCTACAACACAGCCGAGCTTCGTGAGGAGCTGAAAGCATCGGGGTTTCATTTCAGAGGTCACAGCGATACGGAGGTTGTGCTGAAATCGTACATTAAATACGGTGTTGACTGCTGCAAAAAGCTGAACGGAATTTTCGCCTTTGCAATCTACAACACAAGCGACAAATCGCTGTTTTTGTGCAGGGACAGAATCGGCGTTAAGCCTCTGTTTTACTATGAATACAACGGTGGCTTTCTGTTTGCGTCAGAAATAAAAGCGTTGCTTGCAAGCAAGGTTGTGAAGCCTCAAATTGACGAACAGGGACTCAATGAAATTTTCTTTTTAGGACCTGCAAGAACGCCTTCGTTCGGAGTTTCAAGGGAGTATTTGAGCTTAACCCGGGCGAATGTGCAATGTATAGGCACTCAAAGCTTCGCCGAAAAAAATACTATACCGTTGAGGCAAAAGAGCATACCGACAATGAAGTAACTACCATTGAAAAGACGAGATATCTGCTGACTGATGCAATTCAGCGACAGCTTGTGAGTGATGTTCCGCTGTGCTTTTTCCTTTCGGGAGGGCTTGACAGCAGTATAATTGTCAAGACCGCATCAATGTATAACAAGGAACACAAACTCGGCAAAATCAACACCTACTCGGTTGAATACCGTGACAACGAAAAATATTTTCAAAAGAGCAATTTTCAGCCTACTCCCGACTACGAATTTATTTCGATGATGTCAAAAAATGCCGACACAAAGCACAGGGAAATTGTCCTTGACAACACGCTTGTGTGCGACGCACTTTATGAAAGTGTTCAGGCAAGGGATTTGCCGGGGTATGTTGATGTTGACTCGTCACTTTTGCTCTTCTGCAAAGAAATCAAGCAAAACTACACCGTTGCACTTTCGGGAGAATGTGCCGATGAACTTTTCGGCGGATATCCGTGGTATCACAACCATGAAATACTTTTTGAGGATTGTTTTCCGTGGTCAAAAAGTCAGGATATTCGCAGGAGCATTCTCAAGGACGGTGTGCTGAAAAACGGCGAGGAGTATGTCAGACAAAGGTATCTTGACACAATAAGCCTTGCCCCAAAGCTTAAAAGCGACACCGACCTTGACAGGCGAATGCGAGAGATGTTCTACCTGAATTTTTACTGGTTTATGCAATGTCTGCTTGAGCGAAAAGACAGATGCTCAATGTTCAGCGGACTTGAGGTAAGAGTGCCGTTCTGCGATTACAGACTTGTTGAATATGCGTACAATATGCCGTGGGAATTAAAGGCATGGGGCAACCGTGAAAAGGGAATTGTGCGAAAGGCTTTTGAGGATATTCTGCCCGAAGAAATTTGCTGGCGAAAGAAAAGCCCGTACCCGAAAACGCACAATCCGATTTACTTCAACGAGTGTGTAAAAAGGGTTAGAAAAATTCTTAAAAAGCGTTCAATTCTAAACGAACTGCTTGACCGAAAAGGAATTGAAGATATCATTGAAAATCCCGATAAAATCACAAATCCGTGGTACGGTCAGCTGATGAAAGCACCGCAGATTCTTGCGTATATAATCGAACTTGACTACTGGTTTGATAAATATAATGTTGAAATAGTGTAACGGTTATGTTAAAATCTGAGTGTAAAAAGCTTTGGGAGATGTAGAAAATTAACCGTGAACAATATATTAAACTGACCGATTTCTTCAAGAATAACAAATCCGCAAAAAACGTGTTGAAATTCGTATATAAAATTTTTCCGCTGACAGTATTTGCAAGCTATCCGATTTTGCTTGTATATACATTTTTGTGGCAAAAAGATTTGTTTTTAAAGTCGCTGACTGTGCCTGCGGGGGTGTTTTTGGGAATAACACTTCTGCGAATTATCATAAAAGAAGAACGCCCGTATGTGCGGTACGGAGTTGCGCCTGTTTTTGCAAAGGACAGCAAGCCCGACAGTATGCCGAGCCGCCACACCGCAAGCGCATTCATCATTGCAATGGCAATTTTGCGTTTCAATGTGTGGGCAGGGATTGCATACCTCTTCATTGCGGTTATGATTTCCGTGTCAAGAGTGTGTGCAGGAGTGCATTATGTGCGTGATGTCATAGTCGGTGCAGCAATA
>ENA-OQDE01000864-OQDE01000864.1-human-gut-metagenome-genome-assembly--contig:-NODE-864-length-14702-cov-1.592796_pt1 | contig 14702 bp, 21 predicted proteins | sample MGYA00242768_ERZ504595 | MGnify/ENA primary metagenome ERZ504595 (study PRJEB26092, sample SAMD00036307) | human gut metagenome | host: Homo sapiens | study: EMG produced TPA metagenomics assembly of...
TCATGGTGCTGTTTGTTTCTACGCGCCGTGACGGTCGCTCGCTGGGTGAGCTGGTCAAAGAAGAGATGGGGCCAACCGCCGGGGTGATAGCGCTGGTGGCCTGCTTTATGATCATGGTCATTATCCTTGCAGTACTGGCGATGATCGTGGTGAAAGCCCTGACTCATAGCCCGTGGGGAACGTATACCGTTGCGTTCACTATTCCGCTGGCGCTGTTTATGGGGATCTACCTTGCTATCTGCGTCCGGGGCGTATTGGCGAAGTGTCGGTCATCGGTTTGGTGTTCCTGATTTTCGCCATTATCTCTGGCGGCTGGGTGGCAGAAAGTCCGACCTGGGCACCGTACTTTGACTTTACCGGCGTGCAGCTGACCTGGATGCTGGTGGGTTACGGTTTTGTGGCGGCGGTGCTGCCGGTGTGGCTGTTGCTGGCCCCGCGCGACTACCTCTCAACCTTCCTGAAAATCGGGACCATCGTCGGTCTGGCGGTAGGCATTTTGATTATGCGCCCGACGCTGACCATGCCTGCGCTAACTAAATTTGTCGATGGCACTGGCCCGGTATGGACCGGTAACCTGTTCCCGTTCCTGTTTATCACCATCGCCTGTGGCGCGGTGTCTGGCTTCCATGCGCTGATCTCTTCCGGCACCACGCCGAAGATGCTGGCGAACGAAGGCAGGCGTGCTTTATCGGCTACGGTGGGATGTTGATGGAATCCTTCGTGGCGATTATGGCGCTGGTTTCCGCCTGTATCATCGATCCAGGTGTGTACTTCGCCATGAACAGCCCGATGGCGGTGCTGGCTCCTGCAGGGACGGCGGATGTAGTCGCTTCTGCCGCGCAGGTGGTGAGTAGCTGGGGCTTTAGCATTACACCAGATACGCTCAACCAGATTGCCAGCGAAGTGGGTGAACAGTCGATCATTTCCCGTGCGGGCGGTGCGCCGACGCTGGCGGTGGGGATGGCCTACATTCTGCACGGCGCGCTGGGCGGCATGATGGATGTGGCGTTCTGGTATCACTTCGCCATTCTGTTTGAAGCTCTGTTTATTCTGACGGCGGTAGATGCGGGTACGCGTGCTGCGCGCTTTATGTTGCAGGATCTGCTGGGCGTGGTGTCTCCTGGCCTGAAGCGGACCGATTCACTGCCTGCTAACCTGCTGGCAACGGCGCTGTGCGTGCTGGCGTGGGGCTACTTCCTCCATCAGGGTGTGGTCGATCCGCTGGGCGGTATTAACACCTTGTGGCCGCTGTTTGGTATTGCCAACCAGATGCTGGCAGGGATGGCGCTGATGCTCTGTGCTGTGGTGCTGTTCAAAATGAAACGTCAACGTTACGCCTGGGTGGCGCTGGTACCAACGGCCTGGCTGCTGATTTGTACCCTGACCGCAGGCTGGCAGAAAGCGTTTAGCCGGATGCGAAGTCGGCTTCCTGGCGATTGCTAACAAGTTCCAGGCAATGATCGACAGCGGCAATATTCCATCGCAGTATACTGAGTCACAACTGGCGCAACTGGTGTTCAACAACCGTCTTGATGCCGGGTTAACCATCTTCTTTATGGTGGTCGTGGTGGTTCTGGCACTGTTCTCGATTAAGACGGCACTGGCGGCATTGAAAGAGCCGAAGCAACGGCGAAAGAAACGCCGTATGAGCCAATGCCGGAAAATGTCGAGGAGATCGTGGCGCAGGCGAAAGGCGCGCACTAAAGTCAGAGTGAGGGGGAATGTTGGCGAATGTTGGCGAAAGTTGGCATGGTGCGAGGGTTCCCCCTCACCCTAACCCTCTCCCCGGTGGGGCGAGGGGACTGACCGAGCGCGTTGATAGCTATTAATGCACTCTATCAGCAACCTGTTTACCGGAGGTATTGATGTTTGATTCACTGGCAAAAGCCGGAAAATATTTAGGTCAGGCGGCGAAGCTGATGATTGGTATGCCTGATTACGACAACTATGTCGAACATATGCGGGTAAACCATCCCGATCAAACGCCGATGACCTACGAGGAGTTTTTCCGTGAGCGGCAGGACGCGCGCTACGGTGGAAAAGGCGGCGCGCGCTGCTGCTAAATATGTACGTCAGGCTTTAAACGATTCCACTTTTTCGAACGCTGCACGTAACGTATCTGGTGTCAGCGTGACCGGCAGGTAATGAATGGATTCCACCGGACGTAAGGTGTGGGCAATCACTTTGTCGATCTCCGCCTGATTATTGATATCCACTTCCAGCTCCGCAGCGTAGTCGGCAGATGAAAACGCTGATACGCCCCGGTTAATTGTGCCAGCACATCATCCTGACCCAGCAAGGCGCTTTGCACCAGAATTCCGTAGGCGACTTTGGTACCGTGAAGAAACTTCTCGGTTTGCGGCAGCACGGTCAGACCGTTATGCACGGCATGGGCCGCCGCCACACGCGTAAAACGATCGCCCAGACCACCGACCATTCCACCTCCGGCGATAATCGCATCCACCACATCGCAAAATGATTGCGTTAACTGTTGATTTTGCTGATCGGCAAGCGCCTGTTCGCTACTGTTTAACAAGACGTCGCGAATGGCCTGTGCGTTATTAATCCCCAGGCGCACGGTTAACGGCAACGTTTCTGGTTGCGGGGCCAGCACCACCGCTTCATACCATTTCGCCAGCGTGTCACCGATCCCCGCCAGCAGATATTGTTGCGGCGCATTGAGGATAATCTCCGGTTCCACCAGCACCATAAAATTGGCGTCGTCGAAAATCTCATAATGCAGCGCCTGTCCGGCATCGTTATACCAGACAGAGAGCGGTGTCCAGGCGGCGCAGGTAGCGGCGATCGTCGGAACGGCAACAAACGGCAGACCGAGACGGCGGGCGAGGGCTTTCGCGGTGTCGAGCAGTGCGCCGCCGCCGACGCCAATCACCACGCTGCGGTCGTCACCGGAGTCAGCCGCCAGTTTCTGTACATCGCTTTCGCTGCAATGACCGCGAAACAAAATATGCTTTGCCCCTGGCAGTTCAAACGCTGGCGGAAGTTTTGTTTGCGCCGCAGCAATGGCGCGTTCGCCGTAGATCCACACCGCGCGAGAAAGTTGTTCATCAGTGAAAAATCGTGCAGGTGATTGAAACTTCCTGGATGTGAAAAGTAGTTAGCCGGGCCGACGACCACGCGGATAGGATTGTGAGGCATGTTGTGTTGTCCTTATTGTTTTATTTAGACATCTAAACGTCTTGATTGCCAAATACTAGCATCGTGTTATAGTGCCTTCAACACAACTTCGTCAGGCACAATAAAAAATGACAAATAACCCTCTGATTCCACAAAGCAAACTTCCACAACTTGGCACCACTATTTTCACCCAGATGAGCGCGTTGGCGCAGCAACACCAGGCGATTAACCTGTCGCAAGGCTTTCCTGATTTTGATGGTCCGCGCTATTTGCAGGAGCGGCTGGCGTACCATGTTGACCAGGGGGCAAACCAATACGCGCCTATGACTGGCGTGCAGGCCTTGCGCGAGGCGATTGCTCAGAAAACGGAACGTCTGTATGGCTATCAACCGGATGCCGATAGTGATATCACCGTAACGGCAGGGGCGACGGAAGCGTTATATGCAGCGATTACCGCATTGGTGCGCAATGGTGATGAAGTGATCTGCTTTGATCCCAGCTATGACAGTTACGCGCCCGCATCGCGCTTTCGGGGGGAATAGTAAAACGTATTGCACTGCAACCACCGCATTTTCGCGTGGACTGGCAGGAATTTGCCGCATTGTTAAGCGAGCGCACCCGACTGGTGATCCTCAACACCCCGCATAACCCAGTGCAACTGTCTGGCAGCAGGCTGATTTCGCCGCTTTGTGGCAGGCAATTGCCGGGCACGAGATTTTTGTCATTAGCGATGAAGTTTACGAGCACATCAACTTTTCACAACAGGGCCATGCCAGCGTGCTGGCGCATCCGCAGCTGCGTGGGCGGGCGGTGGCAGTTTCTTCATTTGGCAAGACCTATCATATGACCGGCTGGAAAGTGGGTTATTGCGTTGCGCCAGCGCCCATCAGTGCCGAAATTCGCAAGGTACATCAGTATCTGACCTTTTCGGTGAATACCCCAGCACAGCTGCACTTGCGGATATGCTACGTGCAGAACCTGAGCATTATCTTGCGTTACCGGACTTTTATCGCCAGAAGCGCGATATTCTGGTGAACGCCTTAAGTGAAAGCCGGCTGGAGATTTTACCGTGCGAAGGTACATACTTTTTGCTGGTGGATTACAGCGCCGTGTCTACGCTGGATGATGTTGAGTTTTGCCAGTGGCTGACGCGGGAGCACGGTGTAGCGGCGATTCCGCTGTCGGTGTTTTGCGCCGATCCCTTCCCCCATAAACTGATTCGTCTCTGTTTTGCCAAGAAGGAATCGACGTTGCTGGCAGCAGCTGAACGCCTGCGCCAGCTGTAGTTATTTAACCGTCCAGGCGCGGGAAAATTGACGGTCGGCAAACAGTTCTTGCAGGCCGTTAATTTGTTTCAGGCGCAGCACCTCGTCGCTGTCCATTCCCAGCTCTTTGCCGATTTTATGATCGTCCCATCCCAACTGGCTGAGTTCACGAACAATTTCGGACATGGCAGTGATTTGATGGCGACCACGCGCGCGGTTATGACGAATAGTCGCGGCGATGCGCTGATTACGCGTCCCCTCCAGGCAGGTCACTGGCAAATAACCTTTTAAGCGTAATTTTAACGATGATAAGCCTTTACCTATTTCATGGCGGTGAAAACCATCAACAATTTCCAGGGCATTTTTATCTGTATGCGTGACCACAATGGGTTGCGTAAAGCCATCTATTTCAATGGATTTTTGCAGCAGTTTCTTCTCTGGTGGTGCCACATTATTGGGATTGTAATCATTCGGCACGAGCTGGCTATTTTTCACCCACAAAACACAATCCACCGGCTCTTCACGAAAAGGACTGACCTTATGGATCGCCATGCGGATTTCATTAATCGCTTTGATGCGATCGTCTTCCGGCAAGCTGGCGAGAAATTGGGTTAAATCCTGCGTTAATCGTTGTTGCATAGTATCCCCCATTCCTGACGTTTTCCTTTTATCCGTTCGTTATAACGCTGATAGTTCTTCGCTTTGGTCGGGCTAAATGATAATGCCCGACACCAGTAATCGTTATTGAGTAAAACTTTGCATATTCGCCGCCAGGAGGGGATATCTTTCGCGCCAATGTCCCCTTGCTGGGTTTGTGGAACCTCGATGCCTTTTTTCTGATACCAGTGCAAATAAATGGCGATTTTATTGCGATAATGCTCAGCTGTTTTCTCCGGCATGCTGTTGAGTAGCAATAATGCATACTCCTGCCAGTCTAAATGTTCGGGCTTGAGGATTTTCCGATGACCATAAAAATGGTTGTCATGTCCGGCGTAAATGCCGCCACTTTTTACCCCGCTGACTCGTGCGCACATAGCAGCCCAGCGATCCGGTTCGATAACGTGATAGAGCCATAATCCTTGCCGTTGTTCCGGACCAAAAGGTTCGCAAATTCGCATATGACGCAGAGGGACGCCTGCCTGATACATTATATTATACAGTGGGTTACAGAGCTGTTGATGGTTAGCATACCAGGTCCAGATATCAGCCACTTTCCAGTCGTAGATGGGGTAAATGTACCAGCTATGACCGCCTGGTGCGGCAGTAGTCCAGGGCTTATCATCGGCAAAACGTTGTTTATTTAAACTGGCGATGGCGACAAAACGGTTGTAGGACTCATCCGCACGGATGCCGATCATCATCGCCGCCGGACGTTTTTGTGAAAACCATTCCGCAAACTCACGCACAAATTGTTCGAAGGTCATGCCAGGCTGGTAAAAGGAGAAAAAGTCAGGATCGGTTATCGCATCTTGCGGAGGCTGACGTACCCATTCGACATCAGGTTCCCAGCACTGCCATTCGGTTGGTATTGTGATAGGGAATTTTGCGTTGTAAGCGGGAGCGCAACCCAGTAAAACTCTTCGATAACATCGGTGTACAACTCGCGCAGGGACTGAACATAGTTAATGGTGCAAGAGAACTGAGCTTCCCAGTCGATAAATAAAACACAAATTTTTTTGCCCATTTGTCGGGCAAGTTCGGCGGTCAGATGCAGCATTAATCCGGAATCTTTACCACCCGAAAAAGAAACGCAGACGCGGGGTAGGGTGTTAAGTGTCCAGGTAATACGTTCTTTTGCAGCTTCCAGAATATTCAGTGGAAGCGGGATTTTATAAATAGACATCTGAAAACGCTCTCTGAACGTTACGGGGTGACTCGTGAGATGAATCCGCTAATTATAGGGTAAACGAAGCAAGATAGAGCACATTATTTTATATTCACACAATGAATTAATTGATGCGTAATATAACATTTATCCGTGGTAATAAATCAGAAGCTATCATTTAAACGATCTATGAATCGTGAGAAGACAAGGTTGTTCAACGAAGCCTTGTTATAGGAAATATAAAGTTTAACCGCAGGAAGTGGTCGTTCCAGTTTTATCTCTTTTAACTTCAAAAAATCACGATGTAAATCGTACAGTTCGGTGGGCACAATGCCCAATAAGTCAGTAACAGAAATACTATTAATTATCGTCAACAAAGAAGAACTGCGAAATGAAACTTACGGTTCATAAAACGTTCATCTATGTCCATTTGAATTTCGTCAATCCCTGCTGATTTAGATATCAACAAGGTGAATTCTTCGGCGATAATTTGTTCATAGTTACTGGTATCGGTAATACGAGGATGTTTGTTGCTACATATAAGAGAATTGCGAATAGTATGTAACGGCATGCAGATGACAGAGCGGCTAATTACTGGTTGCAGTGTAATTGCCAGGTCAGTTTTGCGTTGAACCAACAGTTCTTCGGCATTTCAGCTGAAAGCAGTATGTCATGGCATTCTATATCGATTGAAGTATCTTGTCTAAGACAGCGGATTAGCATGTTGTTATTAGTACAAGAAATAAGCTGAGGACCGTAGATAATAAAATTTTTCTTTAGCTCAGACTTATTAACAATATTGATCGTTTGTTCAAGGCCTCTGAGATTTTTCTCAAGATGATGATGCAGATTTAACCCTGTCGTAGTCGGCGCGATACCTTTCCCTGAGCGAATGAATAACGGGTCATTAAATTGCGCACGTAAACGTTGTAACGACTGACTAACAGCAGAGGGCGTTATATATAATGATTCTGCCGCTTTACTAATGCTGAGATGTTGATAAATACACTCAAATATGACCAGTAAATTCAGATCAAATTTTTTTAGGTCATAAAGATTCGCCATAACATACTCCGTTATATTATCTCTTCTATAAATCATTCATTTGTTCAATAATGTTGCTGTTGTATTTATTTATATTATGTTTTTTACTTAACTCAGGATTAAGTTTTTCTAAAATAGCACAGCTACTTAGGGTAGAGCGAGCAATTCATGCTTTTTAGGATGGTTGAAAAGCAGAGATATATTTCAACCATCATGAGTTATCTTTTATTTATTCCCCATAATGATATTAAGCGTTTTCTGATCGGGCAACCCCACGGCCTGTTGTAGCGTATTTTCCTTACTCATGTAATAGATAGCCGGCGTGACATTTGCCCCCAGATCGTCCATCAGTTTCTCATTGTCACTTAACACTTTCATTTGCTCTGTACTTACGTTTGCAGGCACGTTTAGCTTAAGCTTGCCACCAGAGGCTTCATATTGTTGCCAGGTTTTTGCGGGATCTTTGGAGGCAAGAATTGCCGCTGCTGTCGCCGGGCTTTCTGGTTGATAACGCCAACCAACAATGTTCTTAATTGCACTTTGCCAGAATCTACCCACGGGCGCGCCTGCTGCCAGAACTGTTTACAATATGGGCAGAACGGATCGGCGAAGACGTAGACAATGACCGGCGCATCTTTTTTACCGTCGAGGAGCCAGTGGGATTGTTCCATCCGTTGCCACATTTCGCGTCCGGCTGGTGCGTAAATTTCTTTTTCGATAAGTGTGTTACTCAGGTTTTCACCTTTCTCGTTGTACATGTAACCGGAGATAGCGTGCTTACCATCTGGAGTCAGGTAGATAGTGACGCCCATATCCTGATACTTGCCGAGATAACCTTTCATCCTCCGGGGGCATCGAATGTTTTGATGATCGTAATACCCTGTTTTTCAATCGCTTTTACTGGATCAGGAAGTTCCTCTGCGAAGCGATTGCAGGAAGCAGAGCCAGTAAAAGTATCTTTTTTAACATTAATTTGTCCTTTTCAGTCAGTGCAAAAGTCGAGTAAAAGGCATAACCTATCACTGTCATAGGTAAGAGCTTAGATCAGGTGATTGCCCTTTGTTTATGAGGGTGTTGTAATCCATGTCGTTGTTGCATTTGTAAGGGCAACACCTCAGCCTGCAGGCAGGCGCTGAAGATACCAAAGGGTAGTTCAGATTACACGGTCACCTGGAAAGGGGGCCATTTTACTTTTTATCGCCGCTGGCGGTGCAAAGTTCACAAAGTTGTCTTACGAAGGTTGTAAGGTAAAACTTATCGATTTGATAATGGAAACGCATTAGCCGAATCGGCAAAAATTGGTTACCTTACATCTCATCGAAAACACGGAGGAAGTATAGATGTCCTTGATTAACACCAAAATTAAACCTTTTAAAAACCAGGCATTCAAAAACGGCGAATTCATCGAAATCACCGAAAAAGATACCGAAGGCCGCTGGAGCGTCTTCTTCTTCTACCCGGCTGACTTTACTTTCGTATGCCCGACCGAACTGGGTGACGTTGCTGACCACTACGAAGAACTGCAGAAACTGGGCGTAGACGTATACGCAGTATCTACCGATACTCACTTCACCCACAAAGCATGGCACAGCAGCTCTGAAACCATCGCTAAAATCAAATATGCGATGATCGGCGACCCGACTGGCGCCCTGACCCGTAACTTCGACAACATGCGTGAAGATGAAGGTCTGGCTGACCGTGCGACCTTCGTTGTTGACCCGCAGGGTATCATCCAGCAATCGAAGTTACCGCTGAAGGCATTGGCCGTGACGCGTCTGACCTGCTGCGTAAAATCAAAGCAGCACAGTACGTAGCTTCTCACCCAGGTGAAGTTTGCCCGGCTAAATGGAAAGAAGGTGAAGCAACTCTGGCTCCGTCTCTGGACCTGGTTGGTAAAATCTAAATTTCCTTCGTCTTTCACGCCATAGCGGCGTTGGCGTCGCTCGCTCACCCCGGTCACTTACTTGTGTAAGCTCCCGGGGATTCACAGGCTAGCCGCCTTGCTCTGGCGTGAAATACTTCGGAAATTCACCTAATTCTTCGGGTGCTGCGGCACCCGATTTTCTTCCCCGCACCATGATGCAAGCTGCATCCAGGTAGCCGCAGAGGCCGCTTGATGATGATGTTTAAAGCCCAGGAGATAAACATGCTCGACACAAATATGAAAACTCAACTCAAGGCTTACCTTGAGAAATTGACCAAGCCTGTTGAGTTAATTGCCACGCTGGATGACAGCGCTAAATCGGCAGAAATCAAGGAACTGTTGGCTGAAATCGCAGAACTGTCAGACAAAGTCACCTTTAAAGAAGATAACAGCTTGCCGGTGCGTAAGCCGTCTTTCCTGATCACTAACCAGGTTCCAACCAGGGGCCACGTTTTGCAGGTTCCCGCTGGGCCACGAGTTTACCTCGCTGGTACTGGCGTTGTTGTGGACCGGTGGTCATCCGTCGAAAGAAGCGCAGTCTCTGCTGGAGCAGATTCGCCATATTGACGGTGATTTTGAATTCGAAACCTATTACTCGCTCTCTTGCCACAACTGCCCGGATGTGGTGCAGGCGCTGAACCTGATGAGCGTACTGAACCCGCGCATCAAGCACACTGCAATTGACGGCGGCACCTTCCAGAACGAAATCACCGATCGCAACGTGATGGGCGTTCCGGCAGTGTTCGTAAACGGGAAAGAGTTTGGTCAGGGTCGCATGACGTTGACTGAAATCGTCGCCAAAATTGATACTGGCGCGGAAAAACGTGCGGCAGAAGAGCTGAACAAGCGTGATGCTTATGACGTATTAATCGTTGGTTCCGGCCCGGCGGGGGCAGCGGCAGCAATTTACTCCGCACGTAAAGGCATCCGTACCGGTCTGATGGGCGAACGTTTTGGTGGTCAGATCCTCGATACTGTTGATATCGAAAACTACATTTCTGTACCGAAGACCGAAGGCCAGAAACTGGCAGGTGCGCTGAAAGTTCACGTTGATGAATACGACGTTGATGTGATCGACAGCCAGAGCGCCAGCAAACTGATCCCGCAGCGGTTGAAGGTGGCCTGCATCAGATTGAAACAGCTTCTGGCGCGGTACTGAAAGCACGCAGCATTATCGTGCGACCGGTGCAAAATGGCGCACATGAACGTTCCGGGCGAAGATCAGTATCGCACCAAAGGCGTGACCTACTGCCCGCACTGCGACGGCCCGCTGTTTAAAGGCAAACGCGTAGCGGTCATCGGCGGCGGTAACTCCGGTGTGGAAGCGGCAATCGACCTGGCGGGTATCGTTGAGCACGTAACTCTGCTGGAATTTGCGCCAGAAATGAAAGCTGACCAGGTTCTGCAGGACAAACTGCGCAGCCTGAACAACGTCGACATTATTCTGAACGCGCAAACCACGGAAGTGAAAGGCGACGGCAGCAAAGTCGTTGGTCTGGAATATCGCGATCGTGTCAGCGGCGATATTCACAACATCGAACTGGCCGGTATTTTCGTCCAGATTGGTCTGCTGCCGAACACCAACTGGCTGGAAGGCGCAGTCGAACGTAACCGCATGGGTGAGATTATCATTGATGCGAAATGCGAAACCAACGTTAAAGGCGTGTTCGCAGCGGGTGACTGTACTACGGTTCCGTACAAGCAGATCATCATCGCTACTGGCGAAGGTGCCAAAGCCTCTCTGAGTGCTTTTGACTACCTGATTCGCACCAAAACTGCATAAGAAGAAGTAAGATTCACCTGCAATTGCTTAGCCGCCGGGGTCAAACCTGGCGGCTTTTTTATGGCATTAAAAAGCCCCGCCGGGATGGCTCCGGGCAGGGCGGGATACTTATTCTGGCAATTAACGCACAACCAGCACCGGCAGATTGGCGTGGCGGATCACGCTCGAGGCGTTAGAACCTAACAGATGGGTCGAAATCGATGGGTTGCGCGAACCGATAACGACAACATCAGCCCCCAGTTCTTCTGCCAACTCATTGACTTCATCCCGCACGCTACCAAAACGGACATGTTGTTTAATGCGGAAGGATCGATGGTGAAGTGGCTGACCATCGTTTGCAGACGTTCTTCTGCTTCATGTTGCAGATGCTCTTCAAAACGACGCACATCAGCGGCAAAACGGTGCAGGCTCAGGCTGGCTGACCCCGGTAGTACGTGAAGTAGATGAATAACTCCGTCATCCTGGGCGAGGAATTCAGCGTGGCGGACCGCTTTGTCGCTCAATTCCATTTCGAAAACATCCACTGGCATGATGATTGTTTTGTACATAAGCATTCTCTCCTTGTTTTTGCATGTATACATAACAGCACATTATTGGTTATGAATCTATGATTTGCGAGGCTGATTTGATCTGAATTTGCTATTGAGCTGGAAAATAAATAAAACCAGGCGCTACCAGCGTTGTTCAAGGTATAGCACTGCAGCAACAATAATTGCGGCTATGAATATATAAAATGCAGTGATACCGAGAGCTTCGCTCATATAAGGTTCCGCAGATGAATAACCAGTTCAGATTAGAATGCTGCGCTTAAGAGCAAAATGATAAATCTGGTTGATATTTGAGCGGAAAGAGGATGCGAGTGCATCCTCTGGGCAAAGCGAGTTATCGCTTGTGCAGATGGGATTAAAGCAGGTAGTCGCCAGCAGCTTCTGGCTGGTATTCGAGTTCCAGCACTTCAAGGTGGGTTGCAACGCCGCCCGGAAGTTCCCAGTGAATGGAATCGCCAACGCGCAGCCCCAGCAGTGCGGCACCTACCGGAGCCATAACGGAAAGCTGAGTATTGCTATCGGTCATTTTTGCCGGATACACCAGCGTGCGCACACGCACTTCGCCATCGCTAAGATTGCGGAATTTAACCCGGCTGTTCATTGTCACCACGTCGTGTGGCATCTCTCTGGCGAACACATTTGGGCGCGATCCAACTCTGCGTTTAACGCGTCGGCGATTGGCAAACCAGCATAGGCGGGTTGCTCCAGCAGAATATCGATGCGTTCGGCATCCAGGTCGTTAATGATGATAGTTGGTCTGGACATTTTTACTCCATGTCGTCGGTACTGCGAGTGTCGCAGATAAACATACCCAAAAAGAAAACCCTCACCGTCAGGCGGCGAGGGTTTAACTCACATGATGATACTGACTGTTGCTCACTCTTTGAAGTGATTTGCGTCACATTCAGGGAATTCCTCAATGTAGCGCATTATGTATAAATCTTAATCGTCATGGTTTATGGAAGACGAATTAGCGTGTTTTGTAAATCAGAGGATTAATAACCTGCTTTATCAATCACAAAGGTTTTGCCACAGTTGCCTGGGTGTGGTTGTGGCAAGAATGAGTTGGCAGAAAGCGGAGCTTGATGGCGTCAGCTTGATCGAGATCTGAATTTCAGTCAAATACGCAGGGTTACCCTGGCACGTTAGCTTAACTGCTTTCACGTTCTCTTTTCCCCAGCTTTTGGCAAAGGCGGCGTCAAAGTCACGGCGGCTCACTGTTTTACCGTAGTTATCCGCAAGGAATTTTCCGGCTTCGCTCTCTTTAATTTCTTGATTCAGGCGTACCATCGTGCCGAAGTATGCGTCTGGATCAAAACCAAAACAGGCACCGTGTTTGGCATATTCGTAGCGTTCCAGGCAGGAACGTCCGCCAGCTCCTGGCATGACTTCACTTAGTTTAGCTGCCGTTTCCAGTGATAACCCAGTTTCCGGCGATGAACACATCCGGCTGGCGCGTGCTTCTGGCAGATTCGGGATTGGGCGAGTAGCGCAACCGAAGCGCATCCAACGGCGTTCATCAACACCATGGGCAGCAACCGATTTAGGCAATCCTGGCCATAGACCATGTACGGTCAGAAAATCAGCTTTGTTGGTCGTTTCGGTTTGCAGGCGACATTCATCTCGTTCGTTACGATTTCGATCGTGTTGACTCTGGCAAAATCCGGTTTGCCAGGAGAGGGCCAGGACATAGCGATCAAAATCGCCATACTGTTTTGCCTGCAACGCCACGGCGTTGGCAGAAGAGAAGGGAAGCAGAGAAACCGCGAGCAACGCGGCGTTACGCCAGAATGCTTTCATAATGGGTGTGGAACTCATACATACACTGAATACTATCTATTAAATCATAAAAAAGCCCGCCAGGTGGGCTTACCTGGCGGGCGTGATGATTTATTCAGCGTTTGGCGAACGTATTAGTTCCACATGGCGAGAATCGGCCAGCCAACCAACAGCAACATAGAGATGTAAATCACCCCGAAGATTGCGCCAAGACGCCAGTAATCTTTTGATTTCACATAGCCACAGCCGTAAATAATCACCCCAGGACCGGTTGCATACGGCGTCAGACAGCCCATGATACCGATAGACAGCACCAGCAGGATACACAGTTGTTCCATTGGTACGCCCGGAATACCTTTACCGACGGCCAGAATAACCGGCAGCATGGTTGCGGTGTGCGCAGACAGGCTGGCAAACAGGTAGTGCGCAAAGTAGAACACCAGAACCAGTACAATCACCGTTGCGTTTGGTGAGAATCCTTCCAGGTGCGTACTCATGGTACCGGCAAACCAGTCAATAAAGCCAGAACGAGTCAGGCCATTCGCCATCACAACCAGAGTTGCCAGGTTGACCAGCGTGTTCCATGCGCTGTTATAGCGGGTAATGTCTTTCCACGGCACAACGTGCAGGGCCAGCATTAGTGAAACTGCCAGCAGACCTACCGCAGTAGCATTAATGACTTCACTGCCAAATACCCACAAACCTAAGCTGAGCAATACAAGGCCAATCAGCGTCCACTCTCTGCGTGTCAGCGCACCCATGGTTTTTAGTTCATCACCCGCCCAGGTTGCTACTTCTTCACTGTGTGTGATTTCCGGTTTGTAAAGCACGTAGGAAAGCCACGGCGCAATGATAAGTAAGATAACGCCAACCGGCAGGAAGCAGAGGAACCACTGCAACCAGCTAATCTGGATACCGGCAATTTTGCTGACGAACTCCAGACCCAGCACGTTTGGTGCCGCACCGGTGACAAACATGGACGAACTCAGACTGGTACTAATGACCATCATCCACATCAAATAGCCGCCAATACGACGCGCGGACGGATCGTTCGGGAATGATTTAAACAACGGCGGCAGGTTTTTAATGACCGGAAAAACCGTACCCCCGGTACGCGCGGTGTTGGACGGTGTAAACGGTGCCAGCAGAATGTCGATAATGACAATCGCATAACCCAACGTCAGCGTGCGTTTGCCCATGAATTTCACCAGGAAAAGGGCAATGCGACGACCTAACCCGGAAACTTCATACCCTAATGCAAAATAAATGCGCCAAATACCAGCCATACCGTGGTGCTGGAAAACCAGCCAGACCCATTTCAGCGCCTGTTTTGCGCATTAAACGCTGGTCAGCTAATTCTTTGGCATCAAAGAGCAGGTAATTACTGCCAATAACG
>ENA-OQDE01000865-OQDE01000865.1-human-gut-metagenome-genome-assembly--contig:-NODE-865-length-14679-cov-2.027419_pt1 | contig 14679 bp, 14 predicted proteins | sample MGYA00242768_ERZ504595 | MGnify/ENA primary metagenome ERZ504595 (study PRJEB26092, sample SAMD00036307) | human gut metagenome | host: Homo sapiens | study: EMG produced TPA metagenomics assembly of...
GGTGAATGGCAATGCCAGTGGAAGCAGTATTGAAACTGTTATACTAGTGGTGATATCAATGCCATAGGTGGAGGAAATGCCGGAGGTATAGTCGGCAAAGTGGATGGCGGTAAACTAGTCATAAAAAATTGTATTGCTTGGAATAGTATGTTGGTTAGTACCGATAAAGCAAAGGTGGGACGTATAGTCGGAGGTACTGCCAATGCTACTTATGAAAACTGCTATGCTTATGACGGTATGATTTTGAAAGCAGGAGAGGCTACATTTACCGTTTCAGATGAGACATCACCGTCCGGTAGTAGTTTCCAGGGAGTAGCTAAATCTGCTAACGAGCTGAAAAACACTGTCATAAACTGGGATTCTTCTCTTTGGAAAGAAGGAGGCAACGGCTACCCGGTATTTAAATGGAGTAAATAAATTGATATTTAATGATTTGTAATATGAAGTGTTCTATAAATAAGAAATATTATTTTCTACTTTGATTTACTTTGCCGGAGGTCTTCCGGCAAAATCTTCTAACTTAGACAAAACGAAACCGGAAGATATTATTCGCCTTGCATCTTATAACATCCGTACCAAAGGAGACAAGGGGGATAAGGCTTGGGAAGTCCGTCTGAACGCATTGGTAGATGTTGTGCGACGGAATAAGTTCGATATGTTTGCCATACAGGAAGGACGTACCTCTCAATTAAAAGATATGATGATTCTGAACGAATATTCTTATATCGGTCGTGATCGTGACGGGGATAATAAAGGAGAACATTGTGCCATTTACTATAAAAAAGATCGCTTTAAGGTGTTGAAACATGGTGATTTCTGGTATTCGGAAACTCCGGATATACCTTCTTATGGTTGGGGAGCACGTTGTCGCCGGATTTGCACTTGGGGATATTTTAAAGACCTCCGGTCCGGGAAGAAATTCTATGTGTTTAATTCGCATACGGATCATGAAGCAACAGAAGCAAGACGGCAATCTTCGTTCATGTTGTTGTTGGAACAGGTAAGGAAAATCGCTAAAGGCAGACCAACCTTTTGCACCGGTGATTTTAATGCCACTCCGGACGAAGAACCGGTACAACTTCTCCTGAAAGATAGTTTATTACTGGATTCATATAAATGTACTTTGACGCCTCCTAAAGGACCGTCCGGTAGTTTTTATGCCTATGACAAAACTGGAAAAACAGCTAAGCGCATAGATTTATTTTTGTGACTCCAAAAATAAAAATACTTCTTATCACACCATTGATGATGATATAAAGTATAATAAGTACTCTTCAGATCATTTTCCTGTAATGGTGGAAGCGCTACTGAAATGAGAAAAGGAATAAACATTTGAATAGTTATAAAAAACAAGTTGTAAAGGTCGTTCATTACTATAAGTGTATAGATATATTTGTATATATCGCATTGGTGTTGTTTCGGCCTTTACACTGTTTTCTTTTTCTCATACAAGATGCTAATAAACTCATAGAACGTTATAATAAAAAGTGAAATAGTTTATTATAAACGTCTCTTGTATTTATTATAAACGACATTCATAGAAATTCGTCAAACGGCACTGAATATATTAAACAAAACGGGGTGAAATTAGCAAAAATTTCACCCCGTTTTTACTCTTTCAGACATATATTTATGTATCTGAAAAACTACTTTATGTATCTATTTTTGTATATATCATTTTGATGTTAGCTAATTGGTTATTGCAAATATACAAAATAAAAAGGGCAAAGTCAATAGTTCTATTCATTTAGAATCCACAAACTGCCCGAATATATTGATCATATTAATATTGAGAAACCAAACATGCGGACAACTCTTTTTATAGTCAGTCTAGTCAGCAGCATGGTACGGATGTGTAAACCAGAAGCAGGAACCTATTCCTTCGGTCGAATCCACGCCAATTTCTCCTCCCATTTGGGAAACAATGCTTTTGCAGATAGAAAGTCCAAGTCCTGTACCCTGAACAAAGGTATTGAGCTTCACAAAACGTTCAAATACGCTCTTTTGCTTTTCTTCCGGTATTCCCATTCCGGTGTCGCGCACATAGAATTTTATTTTCTGATGGGATACTTGTTCATATCCCAGGGTGATACTGCCTTGCTGGGTGAACTTTAACGCGTTATTTATAAAGTTACTGATTACTTGGGTGAATCTGTTTTTATCCGTATAGATATAACATTCCGGGAATGGTTCCTCAAAATCAATTCAACACCTTTACTCACTTTCATACTCATTGATTTGATGATTTCAGCACACGTCTCATTTACATCCACATTGGTATATACAAAATTAAATGTTCCCGCTTCGATTTTCGAAAGATCGAGAATGTCCGATATCAGTTGCAAGAGAAGTTCATTATTCTCTTGCACAATCTTGATATATTCCTGCCGTTCGTTTCTGCTGTCCGTTTCTGCCAGAAGACTGGAAAAACCGACAATAGCATTGAGAGGAGTACGGATCTCATGACTCATGTTAGCTAGGAAAGCCGACTTCAGACGATCCAGTTCTTCCGCTTTATCGCGGGCAATAATCAATTTCTGTTCAGTTTCTTTCAAAGGCGTGATGTCATAATTGATACACAACATCTCAATAATGCCGTCTTGCGGACGATAATCTCTGACCATTACGTTAATGCTGGTCCATGTATATTTGCCATTCTCCCTGCATACACGAACTTCTTTACGCAAACTGGTTGCCTTTCCCGTTTTCACTTCACCTACAAAGTTTTTCAGAACAGCCTGATCTTCAGGAACCACATGTGCATATACTCCGATAACCTGTGGCATGGGAATACCTTCTTTCTCTCCCAAATTCCTGTACCATGTATCTTGGCATATCCGTCTCTTGTCAATACATTGAAATGAGCAAATCCTACCTTGGCGTAATCACCGATTAGAAGAAACAGATTCTCAAATTCCTGTATCTTGGTGTATGCATTGGTCGTTTCCGTCGTATCTATGTTGATAAACAGATAGTTGATAAACTGATTTTGAGAATCATAGAGAGCAGTAACCTTTGTAGTAAGATTGATAATCCCATTTCTCCGGGTGTTCACATACTGGCTTATTTTTGAGAAATCATAATCAATGGAGAAATCGACATCTTCTTTCGCTCTTAATTTCTCTTTTACTTCTGAAGGAATATTGGGATTATCGAACAAATTAACTCTTAATGCTTCATTCTTGTCAGACAAGCCGAATATTTCAAGCTCTTTATCATTAATATCTACCAGATAACCGTCTTTGTCATAAAGTTCGACGCCAGCCGGAAGATTCTTATAGATGTTTCTCAATATCTTTTCGCTGTTGTCCAAAGCTAGACGATCTTCTTTGGCTTGTAATTCCGACTTTCGCAATTCGATGCAAATACTGATAATATTAGCAAGAGAGGAGAAGCATTGATAATCCACATTGCTCCAGCTACGTTGCGTTCTTACCATATCAATTCCCATATAGCCCCATACCTCTTCTTTAGAGATTAGCGGAACTACCATCAGCGACTTGATATCTTGTATCTCCAACGTCTGACGATATTCCGCAGCTTCTTCGGGCATGTCGTCCAGCGTGTTCAGAATGATAGCCCTTCTTTCGGCTATCTGATGATTCCACCAGGTAGAAGGGTCCCAGGGAATATTGCTCAAGAATTCCTGTTCCTTGGATATTCCTTCGGCGGTAACCTCATAAGTGCAATCCTGGCGTTGTTCTTTTCGGTTTATTTCGAAGATATAGATACGATCGCCCAAAAACTGGTTGAGGAGATCTCCTAATGTCTTGTTAACCACTTGAGTGACATCATCACATTGCAGAAAAGCAAGCAATGAATATGAAATATTAGTTTGTTGGTAAAGCAGATTGCTCACTTGAAAGAAATCAATGTTTTCATTCGTAGTATCGATCGGTCTGTCAATATATTGCAGAAAGCCCGTCATATTCCTATATCCCTCTTTATCGGGCTTTTGGAAATTAATCTTAGAGTACACCCATATTTCCCCGTCTTTTGCCCGGATTGGGAACATTTGTTCGTATGTCTCCAGATAAGAAAGAGACATATATTCATTTTTAAGACGCAGCCGGTGATCTTCACGTATTCTTTGGTGAAATTCGGTGAAACTGATGCGGTTACTTTCAAGACCGAGTAAGTCAACAATAAAGTCGGAACAGATATATTCTTGATTCTTCAAATCAGATTCCCACCATCCCATTTTGGCCATTTTTGCTATCTGAACGTATTTTTCATAGTCATAATTTGTTTGTTCTTTCATATTGTTTGCTCTTGTTTTCTGTTTTATATTATAAGCTAGCCGGCAAAGATAAGCATAACTTTTAAATAATGAGGCGTTTGCATATCACAGCAGGATGAAAGTGGAAATTTGGTGCTGAAAAGTGGAAAAAGAGACAAATGAGTACAAACAGGGGATTATTTCGTCTTTCTCTTAGTGAAGAAGTGAATTATATAATCTATAATATATATCAGAAGAATGAAAAATACCAGATTATTCATGTTTGCGGCATGCACACTTTTTTTGGCAGCGTGTGGCAGGCAAACCGTGAAGATTATGACTCCGCCGGATGCGTCAAATCGTGTTTTGTTTGGTGCGGAGCAGTTACAGACTACCTTGGATAAAGCCGGTTATCAGGTAATGATGCAACAGGGAGACACGACATTCTCCGATCCTGAAATCAAAACGATTCTGTTGACGGAAGTAAATGACACGACACTCAAGAAAGAAGGTTTTCATATTTCGACGACGGGCAATCTGACCAGAGTGTCCGGCAGGGATGGGAGTGGTGTCATTTACGGATGCCGTGAACTGATTGACCGTGTGAATGATTCGGATGGTAAGTTGAACTTCCCGGAGGAACTGAAAGACGGTCCTGAAATGGTATTGCGTGGTGCATGTGTAGGATTACAGAAGATGACCTACCTGCCGGGACATGGTGTATACGAATATCCGTATACGCCGGAAAGTTTCCCCTGGTTTTATGATAAAGAACAATGGATTAAATACTTGGATATGTTGGTTGCCAACCGCATGAATTCGCTGTACCTTTGGAACGGTCATCCGTTTGCGTCATTGGTGAAACTGGAAGATTATCCGTTTGCACTGGAAGTAGATGAAGAAACATTCAAGATGAATGAAGAAATGTTCTCTTTCCTCACAGAAGAAGCGGACAAACGCGGTATCTTTGTGATACAGATGTTTTATAATATTATTCTTTCCAAACCTTTTGCTGAACATTACGGACTGAAAACACAGGATCGTAACCGTCCCATTACTCCTCTGATTGCCGATTATACACGCAAGAGCATTGCTGCTTTCATTGAAAAATATCCCAATGTAGGATTACTTGTTTGTCTGGGTGAAGCGATGTGTACAGTTGAGGACGATGTAGAATGGTTTACAAAAACAATTATTCCGGGAGTGAAAGACGGATTACAGGCTTTGGGACGTACGGATGAACCGCCCCTTTTATTGCGTGCACACGATACGGACTGTAAACTGGTGATGGATGCTGCACTGCCACTCTATAAGAATCTTTATACGATGCATAAGTATAATGGTGAATCGTTGACTACCTATGAGCCTCGTGGTCCCTGGGCGAAAATTCATACAGATTTGAGTTCGTTGGGTTCCATTCACATCAGTAACGTGCATATTCTGGCAAATTTGGAACCGTTCCGCTGGGGATCTCCGGATTTCGTTCAGAAGGCGGTAACTGCCATGCACAATGTACATGGTGCCAATGCATTGCACCTTTATCCACAGGCTTCATATTGGGATTGGCCTTATACTGCTGATAAATTGCCGAACAATGAGCGAGAGTTCCAATTGGATCGTGACTGGATTTGGTATCAGACCTGGGGACGCTATGCGTGGAACTGCCATCGCGACCGTACAGATGAAATGGGTTACTGGAACCATCAGTTAGGCAAATTCTACGGAACATCTGACGAAAATGCAAGCAATATCCGTGTAGCTTATGAAGAAAGCGGTGAGATTGCTCCGAAGTTATTGCGTCGTTTCGGTATCACAGAAGGAAATCGCCAAACGTTATTGCTGGGTATGTTTATGAGTCAGCTTGTCAACCCATATAAATATACTATCTATCCGGGATTCTATGAAGTTGCGGACCGGAAGGGGAGAAGCTGATAGAGTATGTAGAAAAAGAATGGAAAAAGCAACCTCATGTAGGTGAAATGCCTTTGGATATTGTTGCTCAAGTAATAGAACATGGAGATAAAGCAGTAGCGGCTATTGATAAAGCAGCAGGTTCCGTCTCTTCAAATAAGGATGAATTTGCACGTTTGCAGAATGATATGCATTGTTATCGTGAATTTGCGTATGCGTTCAACCTGAAAGTGAAAGCTGCCAAACTGGTATTGGATTATCAATGGGGAAAAGAGATTAAGAATCTTGAAGAAGCTATTCCTTTGATGGAACAAAGCTTGGAACACTATCGCAAATTGGTGGAACTGACGGACGAACATTACTTGTATGCCAACAGTATGCAAACTGCCCAACGTCGTATTCCTATCGGTGGAGATGATGGAAAGAATAAGACTTGGAAAGAATTGCTGGTACACTATGAGAAGGAATTGGAAAATTTCAAAGCCAACCTCGCTTTGTTGAAAGAAAAACAGAATGGAAATGCGGTGACTGAAACTGTCGAGATTGCTGCCTGGACTCCTGCAAACGTGAAACTGATTTCTAATTATCCGACAGTGAAAGTGGATGAGGGTATTTCTTTATTTGTGGATGTTCCAGGTAAGATAGAAGCAGTAGCTCCGGAATTGAAAGGAATGAAGGCGCTCCGCTTTAATGGAAATGAGCAGAGAGAGAAAGGCACAAGCATCACTTTCGAAACGGAGGCTCCGGTGAAATTGTTAGTCGCTTATTTCAAAGACGACCAGAAAAAGTATGCAAAAGCTCCGAAATTGGAAATCGATGCGTCAGCCAATGATTACGGTCAGGCGGAACCTGTATTGACGAATGCTGTCCGTATCAATGGAATGCCTTTGGCAAATGTGCATGCATATAGTTTTCCGGCTGGAAAGCATACGTTGATGTTACCCAAAGGCTATCTGCAAGTGTTGGGATTCACGGCTGCAGAAACGAAAGTGCGTAATGCCGGGCTTGCCGGGGATGAAGAAACAATGGATTGGTTGTTTTATTAATGATAATTTATATTTCACCACAGAGGACACGGAGGTTTATTATTTTTAGTAACAAAGAGTCTTACGTATTTATAATCGTATGTATCGCTCTGTTTTACTTGCGGAAAAGAGAGAGAGAAGAACTCTGTGTCCTCCGTGTCCTCTGTGGTGAAATATTAAGTATTAAACGATTAGAAAAAGTATCATGAAGAAGTTATTGCTGGCAGTTTTTAGTATAGCCACCACTTTCTCTCTATATGCGCAACGGGAAGTTCCGCAAGAACGAATGGAGCAGATTTACGAGGAAGTAAAGACACCATACAAGTACGGGCTCGCAGTTGCCCCGTCAGACAATTATCATAAGATTGATTGTCCTACCGTTTTTCGCCAGGGAGACAAGTGGCTGATGACTTATGTGGTTTACAACGGTAAAGGTGGAACCGATGGTCGTGGTTACGAAACGTGGATAGCAGAAAGTGATAATCTGCTCGAATGGCGCACTTTGGGACGGGTTCTTTCTTATCGGGATGGAAAATGGGACTGCAATCAGCGTGGCGGATTTCCTGCATTGCCGGATATGGAATGGGGTGGAAGCTATGAGCTTCAGACTTATAAAGGTCGCCATTGGATGACTTATATCGGTGGTGAAGGAACGGGCTACGAAGCTGTAAAAGCCCCGCTTTATGTCGGACTGGCATGGACGAAAGGAGATATTTCTACGGCACATGAATGGGAATCTCTGGACAAACCGATTTTGAGCATCCATGATAAAGATGCCCAATGGTGGGAAAAACTGACTCAATATAAGAGTACCGTTTATTGGGATAAAGATAAAACATTGGGAGCTCCGTTTGTGATGTATTACAATGCGGGCGGGCGTCATCCGGAAACGGATTTAAAAGGCGAACGTGTCGGCATTGCGCTTTCCAAAGATATGAAAACATGGAAACGCTACTCCGGCAATCCGGTCTTCGCGCACGAAGCAGATGGAACCATTACAGGAGATGCGCATATCCAAAAGATGGGAGATGTGTATGTGATGTTCTATTTCTCTGCTTTTGAACCTTCGCGTAAATATAAAGCATTCAATACATTTGCCGCCAGCTATGATTTAGTGAACTGGACCGACTGGAAAGGGGCCGACCTGATTATCCCCTCCAAGAACTACGATGAACTGTTTGCTCATAAGAGCTATGTGGTGAAACATGACGGAGTGGTTTATCATTTCTATTGTGCAGTAAACAACGCAGAGCAACGTGGCATTGCCATTGCTACCAGTAAGCCAATGGGACGTTCGGCTGTCCGTTTCCCGGTTCCGGAGAGTAAGAATCGCCGGCAAATCATGACATTGAATGAAGGTTGGAAAACCTGGATTACAGAGGCAACTCATTTGAAAGGTAATTTTATGATGCCTGCAAAAACGGTGAATATTCCTCACAATTGGGACGATTATTATGGATACCGTCAGTTGACACATGGAAACCTGCATGGAACAGCTATGTATGTGAAAGATTTCACGGCAGATGTAAAATCCGGGAAACGGTATTTCCTTCGTTTTGACGGAGTGGGTACATACGCCACCATTACAGTGAACGGAAAGAATTTCGGTCGCCATCCCATAGGGCGCACCACATTGACTTTGGATGTCACAGATGAATTGAAACAGGGAGTAAATCGCCTGGAAGTGAAAGCCGAGCATCCTGAAATGATTGCCGATATGCCTTGGGTATGTGGGGGATGTTCGTCGGAATGGGGATTCAGTGAGGGTTCCCAGCCGTTAGGAATCTTCCGTCCTGTGGTATTGGAAGTAACAGATGAGATTCGCATAGAACCTTTCGGTGTACATATTTGGAATGACGAAAAGGCTGCTAACGTATTTGTAGAAACAGAGGTCAAGAATTATAGTAAAACAACAGAAACGGTAGAGTTAGTCAATAAACTAAGCAATGCCGATGGAAAACAAGTTTTCCGTTTGGTTGAGAAAGTTACTTTAGCTCCGGGAGAAATGAAAGTGATTCGCCAGCAGGCTCCTGTTGAGAATCCTGTCTTATGGAATACGGAAAATCCATATCTCTATAAATTGGCCAGCATGATAAAGCGTGATACGAAGACGACGGATGAAATTTCGACACCCTTCGGTATTCGTACCATTAGCTGGCCGGTAAAACGAAACGATGGAGACGGACGTTTTTACCTGAATGGGAAGCCCGTGTTTATCAATGGAGTATGCGAGTATGAGCATCAGTTCGGACAAAGCCATGCGTTCAGTAATGAACAGGTTGCCGCAAGGGTAAAACAGATACGTGCAGCCGGTTTCAATGCATTCCGGGATGCTCATCAGCCCCATCATCTCGATTATCAGAAGTATTGGGATGAAGAGGGAATCTTGTTTTGGACACAATTTTCCGCCCACGTGTGGTATGACACTCCGGAGTTTCGTGAGAACTTTAAAAAGTTGCTTCGTCAATGGGTGAAAGAACGTCGTAATTCTCCGTCAGTGGTGATGTGGGGATTGCAGAATGAAAGCACTTTGCCTCGTGAGTTTGCACAAGAGTGCAGTGATCTTATCCGGGAGATGGACCGACTGCCAAGACGATGCGTGTCATAACAACCTGTAATGGCGGTGAAGGTACAGACTGGAATGTAATTCAAAATTGGAGTGGTACGTATGGAGGAGATGTGACAAAATACGATCGTGAGCTCTCTCAAGCGAATCAATTATTGAATGGGGAATATGGAGCGTGGAGAAGCATCGACCTGCATACGGAACCGGGAGATTTCCAGGTGAACGGAGTGTGGAGTGAAGACCGTATGTGTCAGCTGATGGAAACTAAAATCCGTTTGGCAGAACAGGCTAGAGATAGTGTTTGCGGACAATTCCAGTGGATATATAGCAGTCATGATAATCCCGGACGTCGTCAACCGGATGAAGCGTATCGCAAGATAGATAAAGTAGGTCCGTTCAATTATAAAGGATTGGTTACTCCGTGGGAAGAACCGTTGGACGTATATTATATGTATCGCGCCAACTATGTTCCGGCTGCAAAAGACCCGATGGTTTACCTGGTATCACATACATGGGCCAACCGCTTTGAAAAAGGACGTCGCCGTGCCACTATCGAGGCTTACAGCAATTGTGATTCTGTATTGCTATACAACGATCTGACAAATGAAAAGGCAACCTTCCTCGGACGTAAAAAGAACAACGGAACAGGCACTCATTTTATGTGGGAAAACCGGGATATTCGTTATAATGTGCTTCGTGCTGTAGGATATTATAAAGGTAAACCGGTAGCAGAAGACCTGATCCTATTAAATGGTCTGGAGCAAGCCCCTAACTTCGAACTTCTTTATCAGGATGATAAAAAGATATTGAAAGGAGAGGCAGGATATAATTATCTGTATCGTCTCAACTGTGGAGGGGATGATTATACAGATAGCTTCGGACAGCTCTGGTTGCAGGACAATACGAATTATTCCCGTTCATGGGCGGAGAATTTCAAGGATCTGAATCCTTATCTTGCCAGTCAACGTACCACCAATGATCCGATTCATGGCACTCGTGACTGGACGTTATTCCAACATTTCCGCTTCGGACGTCACCAACTGGAATATCGTTTCCCTGTGGCAGACGGAACATATCGTATTGAACTGTATTTCACAGAGCCTTGGCATGGCACGGGCGGAAGCGCTTCTGCGACTGTGAAGGACTGCGCATATTCGATGTTGCCGTGAATGATTCTGTTGTATTAGATGACTTGGATATTTGGGCTGAAAGCGGTCACGATGGAGTTTGTAAGAAAGTGGTATATGCCATAGTGAAAGGTGGGATGTTGAAAATTCATTTCCCGGAAGTGAAAGCAGGACAAGCTTGATTTCAGGCATTGCTATCGCCAGCACAGATCAGGAACTGAAACCGACGGTATTCCCTGCATCCGGTTGGAGCTGGGAAAAGGCGGATAAAGAAGTGATGGAAAAGACTCCGAAAGAGTTACTTCCGGAAGACAAAAATGCTCGTGTCAGTATATCATACGAAGCGGAAATGGCTGTACTGAAAGGCAAATTCCAAAAGAAAGAACATCGAAAACAGATCGGAGTGTTTTTGGTAAAGGAAAAGGCAACAGCATTGAATGGAATGTTTCTACCGGGTTGGCACAAGTGTACGCCTTCGCTTTAAATATATGAACACTACCGGAAAGCCAATACCTGTCTTGATGAAATTCATTGATTCAAAAGGAGTGGTATTGAAAGAGGACATATTGAACTTCCCGGAAACACCGGATAAATGGAAGATGATGAGCACCACTACCGGAACCTTTATCAATGCCGGACATTACAAAGTATTACTTTCGGCAGAAAATATGGACGGTCTGGCATTCGATGCATTGGATGTTCAATAAGTTTTTTAGAAAAACACACATATAAACAGAAAAATAGAAGCGGGACATTAAGAAGTTTGAATATACTTCCGGTGTCCTGCTTTTCATATTCTGATACTTTCTTATAAATTAAAATATAGATGTTATTTTTTTAAGATTCGATGTTCTGATTTTAATTATTCGAGGGAGAAACTTCAAATAATCCCTATATTTGAAATCAAAAACAAAATAACACAATGGAGAGCGATTTACCTAATTTTGATTTGCCGTCTGATTATATTGTTGGAGAAGGGTATGGGATAAATTTATTAAAAAGGTATAAAAACTTTCCTTGCAGGGTAAAAGCCGGTTTTTTCATTCTTTGTGTAAAAGGGATAATGCAAGCGACAATCAATGGGAATCTTCAAAATATTGGTGAAAATGATTTGATAACCTTACCGCCCGGATATTTTATGGAAATTCTTGATTTTTCACCGGATATTCATATCTATTATGCCGGGTTCTCATCCGAATTCATAGAGGGTATAAATCTAATGAAGTCTACAGAACATCTTCTCCCTATAATTATGGAAAATCCGATAATAAGATTATCTCCATTGCAGGCTTGCAGTTATAAAATGTTCTATGAATCGTCAATTCTTTCGTATGCTTCTCCAAAAACATTGGCAAACAAGGAAATAGTAAAGGCGGTTCTTACCATGTTCCTTCAGGGAGCCACTGAAATTTATAAAATGCAAAATAACTTGTATTTATCTTCCCAGTCAAGAAGTACGAGATTTATCAGGAATTTTTGCAATTGGTCATGAAATATTATACTATTCATCACGGAACCTCTTTTTATGCCGAACATCTAGGACTTAGCTTGCCGCATTTCTGTTCAACAATAAAAAAGTTGCAGGAAACACTCCTTTAGAAGTCATAGCTTCCATCATTCTGATGGATGCCAAATCCCGGCTGAAGTCAACCAATGAACCGGTGAAGAATATAGCCTTATCTTTGGGATTTAATAATATCTCTTTCTTCAATAAGTTTTTTAAGCAACATACGGGTGTTACCCCACAGGAATACAGAGGACATTAAGCTTCCACCGGCTGTTTTTCGAGTGGTAATGTAACGGTAAAACGGCTGCCTCTTCCTACTTCCGATACAACAGAAATACTCCCTTGCAGATGTTCTACAATCGTTTTGCAGATAGAGAGTCCCAACCCCGTACCCTGCTTGAAAGTATTGACTTTATAAAAACGGTCGAATATTTCTTTCTGGCATTCTTGGGGAATACCTTCCCCCGTGTCCTCCACAAACAGACAAACTGAATCGTCATTTTCCGGATTAACCATAAAACCGAAATGAATATATCCTTCTTCTGTAAATTTCCGGGCATTATTTATGAAATTGCATATTACTTGTTTCAAGCGTGTAGCGTCAGTAGTTATGTAAATATCATCATCCGGCAAGATTGCTTTTATTTCGATTTCCGGCACATTTTTCACGACCTGCTCTTTCTCTATATCCTTCATTATGGATTTGAGGGAATAATTGGAATAAGTAAACTTGATAGTGTTTGATTCAATCTTGGACAAATCAAGTATATCGTCAATCAATCGTACTAAATGTTCGCTATTGATGCTGATTAGTCGCACGAAATCGGCACGTTCCTCTTCACTTAACTCATCATAAGTAGAACCTATAACATCAGAAAAGCCGACTATTGCATTCAGCGGCGTACGGATTCATGACTCATATTGGCTAAAAATGCATTTTAAGACGATCGCTTTCTTCTGCTTTTTTACGTGCCTCGATTAAGGTGTTTTCTATGTCTTTATATTCCTGAATACTCAAGCAGATTCCCACTAACCGATAGGGATGACCGGATATGTTTGCAATATAAGTTGACTGCCCTTCAAACCATTCCCAAGTACCATCCCCCCGGCGCAAACGGAATGGAACTGTTTTGTCAAAAGTTGTATTACCACTAAGTTGTACAACAAAGGCGTCAGCATAGTTTGCCGATCGTCCGGATGAATCATATTCACATATTCCTCCATTGTCAAAGTATTATTCTCTCCGGCTGGAATACCTAAATGTTCAAAATAACGATCGTCAAGAGTAAATTCACTACGGCTTATATCATAATACCATGGATAGATTCTGGTTCTTTGCAAAGCAGTATTCAGAATATATTCCTGTGTAAGTTCTACTGTAATATTGCGGAAAAAGAATAAGATATTTTTTTCGCCCTCTTCATTTTCCATTGTAGCAAATTCTCCTCTTATCGGGAATTGTGTATAGTCAACTTGTTCCTGCATAAATGTATGTTCAGGCAGCGAGTATACTTTTTTGCCCTGACGGATTTCTTCCAAAATGGTCGAGAGTATATCTTCTTTCTTATTTAACAGCTTGAATATTTTGTTGGTCGGAAGAGGCATCATCGCATTGACTGACGAATGTACATGAAGTTCCGTAAAAGCTTGCTGATTCAGTTGTATGACTTCTCTATTTATATCCAATATGATAACTCCGTCAGGTAGGATATTCAGCAAATCATCATTGTAGAGTGTTTGTCCGTTCGCTTCCATATTTTGTTATTTTTCGTTCAATGTACAAGATAATAATTAAATTCATAACAAAGAAAGCCATTTTACTGAAGAAAACATTATTTCAACAAACCTTTTGTACCTGTTTATACAGCTATTTTAAATTGCAACACATTGAATGTTAATACGATATTCCTTTTTTAAGATTCGATACTCATTTATTAAGCCTCACTCTGTTTATTTGCCAGTCATTTTTTTCTGTTCCTTCAGTGAAATTGAATGATTGCACAGAAGAAGATAACGGTTCGAATGTGAGTGAAAATTCTGCTTCGCCGCTTTCAGGCAAATAAAAGTGCTCACCGGGTTTAATCCCATCTGCTTTCTTTAAGGTATACATTTCACCTTTCTCATCTACCAATCTACAATTCGGGCTGACTCGTATCCAGTATTTGGGAATATAATAAGCGTTGAAATGTACGATGGTAGCGGTGTCTGTCAGTACCACTTGCTTGACTTCAAGAATATCTAGTATTCGGTTGATTCCGACACTGGATTAAGTTAACGTACTTTTGTTCTATTTCCTTGACCATGTAATTACTCATTTCATGTTT
>ENA-OQDE01000866-OQDE01000866.1-human-gut-metagenome-genome-assembly--contig:-NODE-866-length-14672-cov-3.250120_pt1 | contig 14672 bp, 24 predicted proteins | sample MGYA00242768_ERZ504595 | MGnify/ENA primary metagenome ERZ504595 (study PRJEB26092, sample SAMD00036307) | human gut metagenome | host: Homo sapiens | study: EMG produced TPA metagenomics assembly of...
CAGACCCTGGGAGACCAGATCCGGAACCTGGGTGTTGAACCAGTCGAGGAACTTCATGCTTCGGCCGGGTGCTTCGAGCCCTTGAGCACAGCCACGCCGGAACCACCGTCGGAGCCGGTCTTGGTGCCGTTGCCGAACCAATCGGGCAGCTGGGCGACCTTCCACTCCCCCTTGCCGGTGCCACCGGCGGAGCTGATGAACAGCGGGGCTTCCCAAGCGGCAGCCACAGTGCCGATCAGCTGACCCTTGTTAATGGAGGCGTCGAAGGACGGATCCCAACGCGGTTGGTGAGCGCGGACTTGTCGTCGAGCAGCTGCTGGTACACCTTGGCCACGGCTTGGAGCCTGCAGTCTGGGTGTCGACCTTCCAGGCATTGCCCTCGGTCGTGTACCACGCGCCGGAAGCGCCGGCCTGACCGGACATCGTCATCATGCCCTCATCGGCTGGAACGTCATGATGTACTTACCCTGGGCGGCGGTCTTCTTGGCGGTCGCGATAAGCTCGTCAGCGGTCTGCGGCACGGTGATGCCGAGCTTCTCGAACTCCTTGGCGTTGTAGAAGTACGTCAGGGGGCCGGTGTCCTGCGGCAGACCGTAGGTCTTGCCACCGATCTGCATCATGGAGAACGGAACCTCAGCGAAGTGGTCCTTGTACTTCGCGGCCTCTTCGGTGACGTCCTGCAACAGACCCTGACTGAAGACCTCAGGCAACTCGGCGTATCCGACCTGAGCCAGATCAGGAGCGGCGCCGGCCTTGACGTCGGTCGCCAGCTTCTTGATCATGTCCTGAGCCGCGCCATCGAACTTGGTGGCCTTGACTTGGATGTTCGGGTTGTCCTTGTTCCACTTGGCCACGATGTCATTGACCAGCGTCATGCCCTTTTTATCCGGCAGGCGATGCATGTAGGTGATCGTCACCTTTTCGTCTTTGGGGGTATTGCTGCTGTTGTTCGTGGGCGAACCGCAACCGGCAAGGGCGATGCCCATGACAGTCAGCGACGCCAGGCCAGCAAGCAGTCGTTTCTTAGCTACCATATTCCTAACTCCTCCATTGAGATGGATGTTGCCTCCTCGTCGTGGCAACTAATTAGTTAGTGTAAAGACATGCCAAGGAAATGTCAACTACATTAACATTTGTGTCGTGTCACCGGTCACACGGATGGTAACCCACGACGCGCAACACCGCCCGCCAGTAAGCATGACAGATTTATGTAAATAAAGTTTACAATTTATTTTTTTCTCTTCTAGTCGTCAAGGCCGCCCCCATCGACAACAACGGAGCCTCCCCGCGAAAAACCTTACGGAACACCGGCCTATACGGCGTGTCGTCCATTCCTTCGGCGCTCGAATCAAGCTCATCCTCATAATGTGACACTCCTCACATTACCAGAGTCATTCTGGTCACGCAGCCATCTTCATCCCGCTCACGCGCCGACCGCAATGCCGGGCACGATACGGAAAACGCCCCGGCGTGTCATCAAGGACACGCGGGGCGGGGCGCAAAGGCGATCGGTACCGCGGGGCGTCTACTCGACGCTACGCAGCTGCGCTGCTATCTGGATGGCCTCGACACTGGCTTCGGCCTTGTTTCGCGTCTCCTGCCATTCGGTGGCGGACACCGAATCGAGCACGAGACCGGCGCCGGCCTGCACGCTGGCCTGATGATCGCGCAGGAAGGCGGTGCGGATGGCGATGGCCATGTCCATATTGCCGGATAAGTCGAAATAGCCGACTGTCCGCCGTAGATGCCTCGGTCGGCCGCCTCCAGCTCGTCGATGATCTCGATCGCGCGGGGCTTGGGAGCTCCGGACAGCGTGCCCGCCGGGAACGCCGACATGAACACGTCGAACGTGGTCAGGTTCGGATCGACCGTGCCAGTGACCGTCGAGCAGATGTGCATGATGTGACTGAAACGCTTGATGTCCATCAGCTGCACGACCTCGACGCTGCTGGGCAGGCAGACCTTGCTCAAGTCGTTGCGCGACAGGTCGACGAGCATGATGTGCTCGCTGCGCTCCTTTGGATCGGCGAGCAATTCCTTGGCAAGGCGCTCATCCTCTTCCGGGGTGGCGCCGCGCGGACGGGAACCGGCGATCGGGAAGGTCATCGCATGCCCGTTGTCGACCTTGATCAGCGTCTCGGGGCTGGAACCGATCACGTTGAAATCGCGTCCTTCGGCGTCGGTGAGCGTCATGAAATACATGTACGGACTGGGGTTGAGCGTGCGCAGCACACGGTACACGTCGAACGGGTCAGCCGGCGAATCCAGATCCAGACGCTGGGATATCACCGTCTGGAACACATCGCCGTCGACGATGTGCCGCTTCGTCTCCTCCACCCAGCGCTCATACTCGGCCTTGGCGGTGCGGAACCGCAGCTGGGGCTGGGGCAGGCTTCGGTCAAGCACGCTCACACGGGCCTCCCCCGCCACCGGCGTGGCGCCTTGCGCTGCATGGCATCCAGCCGTTCGATGGCCTCGTCATACGCGGCATCGGCGCGGGTCGGCCGGTCATCGACGTTCACCGCATTGGCTATCAGCCACACCGAGCCGGACACATGGTCGACCACTGCGATGTCGGTGGCCAAGGCCAGCGTCACCTCCGGCTGGCCGGTCTCATCCGGCGCCGCGGCGCGCAGTTTGGGCTCCCAATGGCGGATGGCATCCCAGCGACGGAGCCGACCAGTCCGCTGGTCAGGTTCGGCAGTCCGGCCACATGCGGCGCTTGAGCACCTTGAGCGCGGCATGGGCCACCTCAATCACGTCACCCTCAGTGGGCACTCCGGCCGGCACCTGGCCGAGCCAGTTCGCCTTGCCGTGATCGGAGCGCAGTTGAGCTATCGAATTGACGCCGATGAAGCTGTATCGGCTCCAGGAACCGCCGTATTCCGCCGATTCCAGAATGAACGTTCCCGAACGGCCCCCGGCGAGACGCTCGTAAAAGCCCACGGGCGTCAACGAATCGGCGAGCAGTCGCCGCACGATGGGAACCACACGGTATCCGGCGTCGGCAAGCCGATGGAACTGGGCGCGGTCCGGCCATGTACCGCCCCATTCGAGATGCTCGACGCCGCACGCGGCCCCATCATCGTGCAGGCTGCCGGCCACACCGGCATCGTCAATACGCTGCTCGCTCATCACGCATTCTCCTGTTCCGCGGTACGGTTTCCGACGACGACCGGCAACGGGCCGCCCTCCTCGAAGCACGAGCGCTTGCCGGTATGGCAGGCGGCACCCACCTGGTCGACCTGAACCAGAATCGCATCGCCGTCACAATCCAGCGCCAGGGACTTCACATACTGCACATGGCCGGACGTGTCCCCCTTGCGCCAGTATTCCTGACGGGAGCGAGACCAGAACGTCACGCGACGGTCGTCAACGTGCGCCGCAGCGCCTCGTCGTTCATGTAGCCGACCATCAGCACCTCGTGCGTGTCATACTGCTGGATGACCGCGGCGACCAGCCCGTGCGCGTCACGCTTGAGCCGCGCAGCGATGCGCGGGTCGAGTTCGTCGGTGTTGTCATAGTCGATGGTGGATTGCGTATCTGTCATGTCCTTCATATTCCTGTTCATGCCCCTATGGAGTCGTGTTCATGCATGCGGCGAATCATCGCCGGCCGGTTCCGCCGCGATTCACAGGCGAACCGTGTATCCCGCGGACCGAAGCGCCTGCTTGACCTCGCGGATGGTCACCAGACCGTAATGGAAGATCGACGCGGCGAGCACCGCATCCGCACCGGCGGCGATGGCCGGGGGAAAATCAGCGGCCTTGCCCGCGCCACCGGAGGCGATGATCGGTATCTTGACCTCGCGGCGCACTGCTTGATCATCTCCAAATCGAAGCCTCACGGGTGCCGTCCGCGTCCATCGAGTTGAGCAGGATCTCGCCAGCGCCCAGTTCCTCGGCCCGCTTGACCCACCAGATCGCGTCGATGCCGGTGGACTTGCGCCCACCCATCGTGGTCACCTCGAACCCGGACTGCGTATGCTGTTCGCCCTGCTCGCGGCGGGCATCGACCGACAGCACCAGCACCTGATTGCCGAATCGGTCGGCGACGCGGCTGATCAGCGTCGGGTCGTTGATGGCAGCGGTGTTGACGCCCACCTTGTCGGCGCCGCAACGCAGCAGCGAGTCGACGTCCTCGGGAGTACGCACGCCTCCGCCGACGGTCATCGGGATGAACACCTGCTCTGCGGTGTGGCTGACCACGTCGATCATGGTCTGGCGGTGCGAGCTGGAGGCGGTCACGTCCAGAAAGGTCAGCTCGTCGGCACCCTGACGGTAGTACTCCCCCGCCAGCTCGACCGGGTCGCCAGCATCACGCAGGTTCTCGAAATGCACGCCCTTGACCACTCGTCCCGCATCGACATCTAGGCATGGAATGACTCGGACGGCCAACGACATGATTGCTCCCTTATCAAGCTCGGTTGTTGTACGGATACCAAGGGTAGCGTCCGCCCGTTACAGCAGTGCCGCGGCGTCCCGTTACATGGGACGGGAAGGCCGCGCCCTCTGCGGTTCGAGATTCGCGGCCTGCAGCAGTGAGAGCGCGGTTAGGCCGCGAAGGCCTCTTTGGTCTTGGCGGCGAGCTGGCCGCAGGCGCCGTCGATATCGGAGCCTCGGGTGTCACGCAGGGTGGCCGTGATTCCGGCACGGTGCAGGATATCGAGGAACTGCTGCTCATCCTCGGGCTTGGATGCGGTCCAGCGAGATCCCTCGATCGGGTTGAGCGGGATTGGGTTGACATGCGCCCAATCGTCGCCGTAATGGTTGAGCCGCTTGGCCAGCAGTCGCGCGTGCTCGGCCTGGTCGTTGATGCCGCGCATCAACGCGTATTCGATGCTGACGCGGCGCTTGGACGACAGGAAGTAATCGTGGGCGCGTCGAGCACCTGAGTGGTGTTGAAACGCTTGTTCATCGGCACGAGCTCGTCGCGAAGCGCATCACTGGGCGCGTGCAGCGACACGGCCAGACGCACCGGGATGCCCTCGGCCGTGAGCTTCCTGATGCCGGGCACGACGCCGACGGTCGATACGGTGATGTTACGCGCGGAGATGCCGAACTTCGGGAGCATCGCGCTGATCTGGCGCACGGCGGATAGCACGGACCGGTAGTTGCCCATCGGCTCGCCCATGCCCATGAACACGATGTTGCTGAGCCGGCCGGGGCCTCCGGCCACTTCGCCGTCGCGCATCATACGAGCGGCAACGCGCACCTGTTCCAGGATCTCGCCGGTCGACATGTTGCGGGTGAGTCCAAGCTTGCCGGTCGCGCAGAACGGACAGCCCATGCCGCAGCCGACCTGGCTGGAGATGCATAACGTGGTGCGGTTCGGGTAACGCATGAGTACGGATTCGATGTGAGAGCCATCGAAAAGGCGCCACAGCGTCTTGATGGTGGTGCCCTGATCGGCCACCTGATGGGTCACCTCGTCGATCAGAGGCGGGAAGAACGCCTCGACGATATCGCCGCGTGTGGCGGCAGGCAGGTCGGTGAACGCCTCGGACTCGGTCTCCAGCCGGCCGAAGTAATGGTTCGCCAGCTGCTTGACACGGAACTTCGGCAATCCCAGATCCTTCGCCCTGGCGATGCGCTCGTCAGGCGTCATGTCCACCAGATGCACCGGCGGCTTGCCCCGTCGGGCATGGTCCTTGGACAGCACGTCGCGGAAAGCCCCCTTGTCGCCGGGGGTGATTCCGGTCTCCGGCTGTTCCGCATCCTGCGCATGCCCGGTCGTCATTGCTCCTCCATCATCGTTCGTATCTTGTCGTCGCTTCCCGCATCGTCATGTCCGATCATCGAGACGACCGTCACATGCCGACAATCCACAGCAGTCCGGCCAGGAACGGCGCGCACATGAGGATGGAATCCACACGATCCATCACGCCTCCATGACCCTTGAGCAGGTGTCCCATATCCTTGATGCCGATATCGCGCTTGAGCATGGACGCGCACAGGTCGCCGAACGTGCCTGCGACGCCGGTCAGTACTCCCATGACGATCGGAACCCACCAGCGCGACGCCCACACCGCGCCGTCATACGTACAGAAGAACACCGCGAACGCGCCGATCATCGCGAACAGGATCGAACCGAACAGACCCTCGACCGATTTCTTGGGGGAGATGCGCGGCGACAGCTTGTGCTTGCCGAACCATGCGCCGAAGAACAGGCCGCCGGTATCGCTCAGGGCCGGCAGGAACACCAGCGTGATCGCGTGCGCGACCGGATGCCCGTTGAACACCAGCGACAGCACGATGCAGCTGGCCAGCGTAGGGATGTACAGCACGGTGAGTATCGAGACAGCGACATGCGACAGCCGACTGTGATGCAGTTCGCCTTTCTCATGGTTGAACGACGACTGCTCGCGCGCGGCGGCGTCGGAGCTCGACAGCTTGGATGCGACGGCGAGCGAAAGCCAGTTGCCGAAGCTGAACCGGGCGTGGCGAGAATGGCCACCAGCATCAGCGTCGCCATCGTCAGCAGCGCCATCGTGCCGAAATGGTACGGGCTGTAATAGGTGCCGAGCAGGATGGCCGCCGAACACAGCCACAGCGCGACGACCGGGATATGCAGACCGACCGTGGCGAAATCGACACGGAGCTCCCACAGCGCAAGCACCATGAACACGACGATCAGCAGCACGAACACGTCGATCCGGATCAGCAGGCTCGCCAATATGATGATGACGAGCACCGCGCCGGTCGCGACCGCCTGCGGCATGTTGCGCCCGGTCTTCTTATTGATGTTCGCCAGGGCCTCCTCGGCCTCCACATGAAGCTGGTCGTTGTGTTCCATGATGTTCAACCGCCTCCGTAAGTCGATGGTGCCATGATGATTCTGCCTTCATCATAGCGAACCGGACGAGGCGATGGTCACATGCCGCGTCCGGTTCAACGATTTCGTCATGAAGGTCAGACCTCCATGATCTCCTTCTGCTTGGTCTCGAACAGCGCGTCGAGCTGGTCGGTGACCTGCTTGGTGACCTTGTCGAGCTCCTTGAGCAGACGATCGCCCTCGTCCTCGCCCATCTCGCCGTCCTTGACGGACTTGTCGATGGTCTCCTTGCCTTGCGGCGGATGTTGCGCACGGCGACCTTGCCGTCCTCGGCCTTCGACTTGGCGAGCTTGACGTATTCCTTGCGACGCTCGCTGGTCAGCTCCGGCATGGTGATGCGGATGACGTTGCCATCGCGGTTCGGGTTGACGCCGAGATCGGAGTCGCGCAGGGCCTTCTCGACCTTGCTGGCCTGGGACACGTCGAACGGGGTGACGGAGAGGGTGCGGGGCTCCGGCACGCCGATGGACGCGACGGCCTTCAGTGGAGTCGGAGCACCGTAGTAGTCAACGACGATGCCATTGAGCAGCGCAGGGTTGGCGCGGCCGGTGCGGATGCCCGCGAAGTTCTCCTTGGTGTTCTCCACGGACTTGTTCATCTGTTCCTTGGCTTGTTCGACAGGATTGGCCATTTTGTGCTCCTTGTTGTTGTTCTTCGTTGAAGTTGGTTTCCCGGGTTGGATGCAGACGCGCGATCACCGATGCGCGTCGCTCACGCGAGCGTGGATTCGGCGGTGGACACCAGCGTGCCGATCTCCTCGCCGAGCAGCGCGCGGGTCACATTGCCGGCCTCTTCGAGACCGAACACGCGGATGCGCTTCCTGTTGTCGCGGGCCATGGACAGCGCGGCGGCATCCATGACCGCCAGGTTGTCGACAAGGGCGCGGTTGTAGCTCAGCGTCGCGAAACGCTTGGCATCTGCGTCCTTGCGGGGGTCGGAGGTGTAGACGCCGTCGACGCCGTTCTTGCCCATGACGACCTCATCGCAATGAATCTCCAGCGAACGCTGGATGGACACCGTATCAGTGGAGAAATACGGCATGCCCGCACCGGCGCCGAAGATCACGACGCGGCCCTTCTCCAAGTGGCGGATGGCCTTGAGCGGAATGTACGGCTCGGCGACCTGGCCCATGGTGATGGCCGTCTGCACGCGGGTGGCCTGCCCCTCCTGCTCCAGGAAATCCTGCAGCGCGAGGCAGTTCATCACCGTGCCCAGCATGCCCATGTAATCGCCGCGGGAACGGTCGATGCCGGCCTGCTGCAATTCCGCGCCGCGGAAGAAGTTGCCTCCGCCGACGACGATGGCGACCTGAACGCCCTGCCGCACGGCGGGGACGATCTCCTCGGCGATGCGACGAATCACCTGCGTATCGATGCCGACCTTTCCGCCGCCGAACGCCTCACCAGACAGTTCAGCAATACCCTTCGTGCTGATCCGCCGCTACTCCATCTGCCATGCATAGCCTTTCTGATATCGGTTCCCTGATGCTTCGTGAGCCGGAACCGCCCGACATACTGCCTATCAGCGTATCCGCAAACTGCGACAGTGCCTGGTAGCGACTCGCGCGATCACAGCGATTCGGCGAATTCCTCGACCCGGGCCACCACGTCGTCGAGATACGACGCAGAAGTGCGCCACCGGCCGGGAACCTCTATCGAATGATTGGCCTGCGGGTACTCATGCACGAGGCCACTGAGACGATGGGCCCGGTCGCTGCGGTACAGCGGGTCCGCGGTTCCTGCGCAGATCAGCGGTTCGGGAGCCGAGCCGGGCTCGTAATCGTCATCGCCCGGCACGGGGATGACGGACCGTGTCGGATCGAAGTCGGCCGGCGACAGCACGGGCGTCAGCAAGGCCATCGGGACGCCGAGCCGGGACACATGCGGGTAGATGAACGTCGACAGCGATTTCGCCACCACCAGGGTGCGCGGCTGCGATGCCGGACTCGACCGGCGAGGGATGCCATCCAGCCAGTCGTCGACAGCTCCGGACAGCATCGAGAATATTCTCGGCGCGGGGGTCTTCGACAGGTCCGCATCGACGTCGAGCCGTTCCACGAACCAGCCGGCATCGGCCAACGCCATCGCGCAGTAATACAGCAGCGGCCGATCGCAGTTGTATCCGGTGCCCGGCATGATCAGCGCATGCCGGTCGGTCCTATCCGATGCCATGCGGTTCTTCGGCCATTCGTTTCTGCGGCAGGTGGGCTGCGCCGTTCCGCTCCCCATCAACGATGAAATCATCGTCATGATCCCCCATATGATTTTTCGTTATTCGTGTGATTGCATGCTGTCGGCTGGCATGGCTGCGCCGGCCATGCCAGGTATGACAAAGGCGGCCGACGCATGAAAGCGCGGACCGCCTTTGTTGAGGTTCATCTCAGCTCACAGGCTGCTCCCCCGGCCCGATGATGCGGACCGGGAGCGGGACGAATCAAACCTTCGCGGTTCGATTCACTCCTCTTCGCCCTTGCCGACCTCGATGCGGGCGAAGGCCACGGCCTTGCCGCCGACTTCCTCGAACAGCTTGCCGACGGTCTTGGACGGATCCTTGACGAACGGCTGCTCAAGCAGGACGACTTCCTTGTAGAAGGCGTTGAGACGGCCTTCGACGATCTTCGGAACGATCTTCTCGGGCTTGCCTTCGGCCAGGGACTTCTCGGTGGCGACGCGACGCTCGGACTCGACGACATCGGCCGGAACGTCCTCACGGCTGAGCCACTTGGCGCCCATGGCGGAAATCTGCAGAGCGGCCTCGTGAGCGACCTTGGCACCGGCTTCGTCGGTGGCGATCATCGCGACGATGCTCGGGGGCATCTCGACGGACTTCTTGTGCGCGTAGATCTCGACGTGCGGGCCGGAGATCTTGGCGAACTGGCCGACCTTGACGTGCTCGCCGAACAGGGCGGCCGCCTCTTCGACGGCGACCTTGACGGTGCCATCCTCGGCGTTGGACGCCAGGAGCTCGTCGGCGTTGTTCGCGTCGGCGGCCACGGCGTAGCCGAGCACGGTGTCGGCGAATTCGACGAACTTCGGGGTCTTGGCCACGAAGTCGGTCTCGGAATTGAGCTCGACGGCGTAACCGGTCTGGCCTTCGGCGGACTCGATCACCTTGGAGGCGATGGTGCCTTCCTGGGCCTTGCGGCCTTCACGCTTGCCAGCGGCCTGGATACCCTTGGCGCGGATGATCTCCTTGGCGCGGGCGACATCACCCTCGGCCTCGGTGAGAGCCTTCTTGACGTCCATCATGCCGGCGCCGGTGTCTTCGCGCACCTGCTTGATCAAAGCTGCAGTGATTGCTGCCATTGATTTGTCTCCTCGTTAAAAATGTGTCCCCATAGTGATGGGAGGCTGTTGCACCTCCCATACTACAGGAGGTAGGTCACTCGGCTTGGCTTCCTCGGCCTCGGCGGCCGGAGCGGCTTCAGCGGAAGCGCCCTCGGTCAGCAGTTCCTTCTCCCAAGCGGCCATCGGCTGCTCGGCTTCGGTCTCGCCCTCGGCCTTGGCGGCCCGGCCGGAACGCTCCAGCAGGCCATCGGCACTGCGTCGGCCATCAGGCTGGTCAGCAGCTCGATGCCGCGGATGGCGTCATCGTTGGCCGGAATCGGGTAGTCGACGGACTCCGGGTCGGTGTTGGTGTCGACGAGGGCCACGACCGGGATGCCCAGCTTGTGGGCTTCCTCGACGGCGAGCGATTCCTTGTTGATGTCCACGACGAACATCGCGGAGGGGGTGCGGACCATGTTGCGGATACCGCCAAGCTGCTTCTCCAGCTTATCCTTCTCGCGCTCCAGCAGCAGCAGTTCCTTCTTGGTCAGACCGGAGCCATGCACGTCGGAGAAGTCCATCTCCTCAAGTTCCTTCAGACGGCTCACACGCTTGGAGACGGTCTGGAAGTTGGTCAGCATGCCGCCGAGCCAACGCTCGGAGACGTAGGGCATGTTCACGCGCGTGGCCTGGGTCTGCACGGCTTCCTGGGCCTGCTTCTTGGTGCCGACGAACAGCACGGTGCCGTTGTGGGCGACGGTGGCCTTGATGAAGTCATAGGCCTTGTCGATCAGCTCCAGCGACTTGAACAGGTTGATGATGTGGATGCCGTTGCGCTCCATCAAGATGTACTGCTTCATCTTGGGGTTCCAACGACGGGTCTGGTGACCGAAGTGGACGCCGGCCTTGAGCATTTCGCTCATCGTGATCTGTGCCATAGCACTACCTTTCTTGTCGGTTCTTGCCTGGTCATGCGTACCTGAGTGCAGCCCCGCCGAAGCGTGGCCGACCGACACAGGCCGTCGCGGACATGACGCGATATGGTGTGCACCGGTTGACGATAACGGTTGGCCGTCGCCACCTGCGACTGCGGTGACGGCCGGGTTGGCGCACAAATATTCAGAATACACCACGTGCCTACTTGGCGGCGTGCTCACGCATGTACCGCAACGCCTCGCGGCGCTCCGTCTTCTCCAGCCGGTCGAGGTACACGTGACCGTCGAGGTGATCGGTCTCATGCTGCAGCATGCGACCCATCAGGCCGCTGCCCTCCAGCACGACCTCGTTGCCGTCCAGGTCGATGCCGCGCACGCGGGCGTAATCGGCGCGACGGGTCTTGTACCACAGGCCGGGAACGGACAGGCATCCTTCGTCACCGTACTGTTCGCCGCTCTTCTCCTCCAGCACCGGGTTGAGCACGTATCCGATCTTCCCGTTGATGTTGTACGAGAAGGCGCGCAGCCCGACACCGATCTGGTTCGCCGAGAGCCCGGCACGACCCGGATCGTCGACGGTGTCCAGCAGATCCTGCACAAGGCGGCGTACGGCGGGCGTGATCTCCCTGATCGTCTCGCACGGGGTGCGCAGCACCGGATCGGGAACTGTTCTGATTTCGCGGATGGCCAATTACTTCTCCTCACTGGTGTCGTTGCCGTCAGATGCCGCGTCGCCCACGCTGTCCTCCTGCTCGGGGCTGCCGGATTTGGCTTCGTCGTCCTTCATGAAGCGAATCTTTCCCTTCGCCTGGTCGAAGGCCTGCTTGACGCTTTCCGAAGACTGCTTCACGGTCTCGGCGGTCATGTCGAGGATCTTGACGGTGGCGGGCAGCGGCTTTGCGGCGTTCTTCGGAGCATAGATCATGTTGTCGATCACGTCGGCGTAACGCTGCAGCACCTTCGGGCGGACCACCTTCATGCTGGGTGTCAGAGTGCCGTCCTCCTGGTTGAACTCCTCGTCCAGAATAACGAACTTGCGCACCGACTCGGCGCGGGAGACGTTGCCGTTGGCCTTGTCGATGTACTGCTGCACCAACGCTCGGACCGCGTCGTTGGTCGCGATCTCGCTCATCGGCGCGTCGATGTCGAGGTTCTGCGAGGCAAGCCACGATCGGGTCATCTCCGCGTCGAGTTCGATGAGCGCGGCGATGAACGGGCGTCCGTCGCCGATGACGACGGCATGGGCGACGATCGGGCATGTGTTGATGACATCCTCCATCGGCGCCGGGCTGATGTTCTTCCCGCCGGCCGTGATGATGATGTCCTTCTTGCGGCCCGTGATGAACACGAATCCCCGATCGTCGATCGTGGCGAGGTCACCCGTGTGCAGCCAGCCATCGGAGGTCAGGGCCTCGGCGGTCCGCTGAGGCTGCTTGTAGTAGCCAAGGAACACGTTCGCCCCCTTGATCATCAGCTCGTCGTCATCCGCGAGCCTGATGGAGATGCAGCCGGGCCGGCCGACGGAGCCGACCTCGTTCGCGTCCTGGAAATTCACCAGGCAGGGCGCGGCCGTCTCGGTCATGCCATACCCCTGGATGAAGGTGATGCCATCGAATCCGTTGAAGAAGTGCGCGAGATCGGCATTGAGCGGGGCGCCGCCGCAGGCGAGCCACTTCATGTTGGGGCCCAGGCGGAACGGATCGACGAGCCCACGGTCTGCATGTAGAAGCTGTGCTGGATGCGGGCGCCCAGGGAATGATGGCCGCCGGCCATCTCGTCCTTCGACCACTGCACGAAATGATCGAACGCCTTGGCGAACAGGCGCCCCTTGAGACCGGCTCCGGCCTTCTGCGAGGCGGCGTTGTACACCTTCTCGAACACGCGGGGCACGCCCAGCAGATACGTGGGCTTGAAGCCGCGCAGGTCGGCGAGCAGCCGCTTGGCGCTGGAGATATAGCCGACCACGCCATGCGAGCCGATGGCCACGTACTGGATGTACCGCGCGAAGCAGTGCGCCAGCGGAAGGAACAGCAGCAGACGGCTCGGCTGGTACAGCATGTCGTTGAGTACCTCATAGCCGTTGTAGACCGTGTGGTTGAAGTTGCGGTGAGACAGCATCACGCCCTTCGGTTTGCCGGTGGAGCCCGACGTGTACACGATGGTGAACAGGTCGTCGGCGCGGACGCGGCCGATCGCCTTGTCCAGTTCCTCGTCGCTGACGGACTCGCCGAAATCGGCGACCGCGTCGAGGCCGTTCGCCTTGAAGTTGAACACGTAGCGCAGGCTCTCGCTGTGCGCGCGAATCTGCTCAAGGATCTGCGCATGGGAGTCGTCGCCGGCGAAGGCGATGACCGGTTCGACCTCTGCGACGATATCACCCGTCTGTTTGGGCGAATCGGTCTCGTATACGGGGACGCTCACCGCGCCGATGGAGGCGCAGGCGAAGTCCACGACGCCCCACTCATAGCAGGTGGCGGCGTATATCACGACCATGCTGCCGGGCTTGACCCCGAGGCCGAGAAGCCCTTGGCCACCTCACGGACGCGGTCGTTCATCTGGCCGGCGGACACGTCATGCCACTGCCTCGTCTCATCGTCCTGCCATTGGGCGACGAGGTCATCGGGGTCGCGTTCGCAACGCTTGGCGAGCAGTGAATAGATGGTGTCCAGGTCTGTGGTCTGATAGATCGTATCGACGGTGTATTCACGCAACATAGGCTCCACTATAAGCATGGCCGCGTACCGGCACGCGGCCATGCGGAACATATCATCCGGCTTGCGCGGCGTGTATCACCCGATGTCCGTCATCGTGCACAGCCAGCGGCATCCCATCTGGCGCAGCACGATGTTCGACCAGTAGTTCTGCACGCCGATGGTCAGATGCGTCGATATCTCGAACGTCGTCGGATTGATGAACATCCCCGACATCATCCGGGGCACCACCGGCAGATACCGGAGTTTGGCCTTCAGCTCGGGATTCGACTGCATGTGGTTGTCGAGCAGGTACGCCATGGTCTCCAGCTTCTTGAGACACGGGCCGGTCACCGCCCGTCTGAGCTTGCCCGCATGCAGCTGTCCGCGCATGATGTCGGCGGACATGCATGCTATGCGGCGGACGATACCGCCAGCGAATGGCCCTGTGCGGCGTTGATGCTTCCCGCGCCGCAGCTGGTGATGTGATACGGCACCGGAACGTCGGACGATTCTACGATGACGTACCCGTCGAGGCTCGGCACCGGGCAGGGCGGGTTTTCGCGCGCGTAATGATAAGTGGGTTGCTCCATGTCCGTTTCTCCGTCTTCTCTCTCGCCCCCATCCACGATGAAAGGGATAATCCCAGCACAACACAACAAAGGCACCCCCGCAATGGACGAGGGTGCCTTTTTGTGCAATCGTGCCGCGATTCGACCTCCGACGCGGAGGCGAAGCATCACGGATCAGACGTGGTAGGGGTTGACGACCACCGAGCAACGCTGGAAGCTCTTGACGTCGACATAGCCGTGGACGCCATGGCTCGGCGCAGCCGCGCCGATGTAGTTCACCTGGCCATCAGCGCGGTGGCTGGGCCCGAACAGGATCTGCTCCAGCGAGCCGACCGTGCCGACATCGGTGCGGGAACCGCGCGGCAGGGTCTGGTG
>ENA-OQDE01000867-OQDE01000867.1-human-gut-metagenome-genome-assembly--contig:-NODE-867-length-14639-cov-3.458586_pt1 | contig 14639 bp, 15 predicted proteins | sample MGYA00242768_ERZ504595 | MGnify/ENA primary metagenome ERZ504595 (study PRJEB26092, sample SAMD00036307) | human gut metagenome | host: Homo sapiens | study: EMG produced TPA metagenomics assembly of...
CACAGATCCCGAACCGCCTTCTACCTTGTAGGCATCAAAGACCAGGATCAATGTACATTTTTTATATCCCTGATAATTACACAGCACGTCCATCAGCTTGTCTCGGGCACTTTTCAAATCTGACTTTGCCAGCTCTTTTAACTCTTCCCATGCAAAAATAATATTGTATCCATCTACAAGGAGATATTCTTCCTTTTTTTCTTCTTTGCGTGATGTCCACTTATCATCGCTGCCGGCTGTGCTTTTGCCCTTACCATTACGGGTGTCCGGTTCTTTTTCACCGGATCCGGTGTTCTTGCGTAAATCGCATCCAGTTCTTCCCGGGTCAGTTCGATCTGGGAAGAAGTACTGCGTGTCTGACGCACCACCGGGCGCTTCTTCTCTTCGGAAACCTCATTGCTCTCCAGCGTGTTTTCCAGATGCATATACGCTTCCACTTCATCCCAGTTCACTACAAATCCGGCTCCATGCGCGCAGAACACCGAGCCTGTCGGATTTTCCAGATCTGCCTCAGGGTCATATCCGATTTCTTCCACGATAGGCTCCTGATCCGGACATTTTTCATAGCCTTTTAACCGACAGGACATCCGTCCTCTCCCTCCGGTATACGAAGTGAGCTCTGTCTGATATCCGCGCATCTGAGACACCGGGGCACACCCTTTTAAAATGGAGATTTCCCCGTCTGCGACAGGCGGCTCAAATGTCCCGCTTCTTTTCTGGATATCCATCATAGCCCGTCCCACGTGCTCTGGAAGGAGCTCCATCTCGAACTCATAATACGGCTCCAGAAGGACACTCTTTGCTTTTCTAAGCCCCTGACGCACTGCACGATAGGTCGCCTGTCTGAAATCTCCGCCTTCTGTATGTTTCTGATGAGCACGACCGGATACCAGTGTAATCTTCATATCTGTGACCGCCGATCCGGTCAGTACCCCTTTATGCTCTTTTTCTTCCAGATGAGTAAGAATCAGACGCTGCCAGTTGCGGGCGAGAATGTCTTCACTGCAGTCTGTAAAAAACTGCAGACCGCTCCCACGCTCTCCCGGCTCCAGTAAGAGATGTACCTCCGCATAATGACGCAGCGGCTCAAAGTGTCCGACTCCTTCCACTGGTTCTTCAATCGTTTCTTTATAGACCACTTTTCCTGTTCCAAACTCCACACGCACGTTAAACCGGTCCCAGATAATGCTTTTGAGGATTTCGATCTGCACTTCTCCCATCAGCTGCGCATGGATCTCACCCAGCCGCTCTTCCCATACAATATGAAGTTCCGGCTCTTCCTCTTCCAGCTCTTTTAAATTAAGAAGCATCTTGTGTACATCACAATCCGGCGGCAGTTCGATCCGGTAATTCAGAACTGGTTCTAAAATCGGCATATCAGACTCCGACTCTGCACCAAGCCCCTGCCCCGGATACGTATCAGAAAGCCCGGTCACTGCACAGACTTCCCCTGCATGTACCTCTGAAAGCATCTCATATTTTGCACCGGAATAGCGGCGGATCTGATTGATCTTCTCCTCCGTATCCGTGATGATCTCCCTGACCTTTATACTTCCTCCGGTCACTTTTAAATATGTCAGTCTGTTTCCCTGCTCATCCCGTCCGATCTTGTATACTTTCGCTCCAAATTCTGCGGGATACTGCCGCTCCCTGGTCAACTCCGCAAGCGCATCCAACAGTTCTTCCACACCTTCTGTGTGCAGAGCCGAGCCAAAATAACACGGAAATACTCGTCTCTGACTGATCAAATCTGCTACCTGCCCTCTCGGAAGTTCTCCGTTCTCCAGATACTGCTCCAGCAGTGCTTCATCACACATAGCAAGCTGCTCTGCGGCCTCTTCACTGCCCTCACTTCCAAACACTTTTTCAAAATCAATACAGTGATCTCCAAATCTCTTTTTCAATTCTGACAGAACGTATTCTCTGTCCGTTCCCGCCTGATCCATCTTATTCACAAAAAGAAACACCGGGATCTTGTACTCTCCAAGAAGTCTCCACAGTGTCTCTGTATGTCCCTGTACTCCGTCTGCACCACTGATCACAAGCACTGCATAATCCAGAACCTGCAGTGTCCGCTCCATCTCCGCAGAGAAATCCACATGCCCCGGTGTATCCAGCAGAGTTATCCTCATATCTTTCCAGGAAAACACTGCCTGTTTTGAAAAAATAGTGATTCCTCTGGAACGCTCCAGATCATAGGTATCCAGAAATGCGTCCTTATGATCCACCCGTCCCATTTTCCGGATACTTCCGCTTGTATAGAGCATACTTTCCGACAATGTCGTCTTTCCTGCGTCTACATGAGCGAGGATGCCAAGACAGATATGTTTTTTTACTTTTTCAGACTCTTTTGAGCTCATGAAAACGCCTCCTCTTGTGATTACATTGATGTTGTATTATATCACAAAAGGAGGCGATAGTCGAGATACGTTCTCGTTTTCACTCTTCTATAAAATTTTGACAAAAATTCTTTCAGTCTCGGATCCTTCGGATGCTCAAAGAACTCCTTCGGATTTCCTTCTTCTTTGATCTGCCCTTCATCCACAAACACAACTCTTGTGGCAACTTCTTTTGCAAATCCCATTTCGTGTGTTACCACAACCATGGTCATTCCATCTCTTGCAAGCTGTTTCATCAGCTCCAGAACCTCTCCTACCATCTCCGGATCCAGCGCAGAAGTCGGCTCATCGAACAACATCACATCCGGATTCATTGCCAGAGACCGCACGATCGCAATACGCTGTTTCTGTCCACCGGAAAGCTGATCCGGATATGCATCTGCCTTGTCTGCAAGTCCAACCCTCTGCAGCAGTTCTTTTGCTTTTTTCTCTGCCTCTTCTTTCGACATCTTTTTCAATGTCACAGGTGCAAGCATGATATTTTCCAGGATCGTCTTATGTGGAAACAGATGGAAATGCTGGAACACCATTCCGATCTTCTGACGATGAACATCAATATCTGTCTTTGGATCTGTAATATCCGTCCCTTCAAATAAAACAGTTCCTCCTGTTGGAACCTCCAACAGATTCAGAGACCGCAAAAATGTAGATTTTCCTGATCCAGACGGTCCGATCACAACAACGACCTCTCCTTTTTTGATCTCTGTAGAAATCCCACGCAGTACTTCCAACTTTCCAAATGCCTTTTTCAGATCCTGAACCTGGATCAATACTTCGTTCTTATCGTTCATTTGTGCGCAGTCTCCTTTCCAGTTTGTTCATAAAGAATGTAAGCAGCATCACCAGTGCCAGATAGATCACTGCCGCTGTGATTAATGGAATAAATGCCTCAAATGTACGGCTCTGAATTACCATTGCCGCCTTTGTCAGATCCTGTTCTCCAATATATCCGATGATCGCAGTCTCTTTGATCAGCACGATCATCTCATTGACCAACGCCGGGAGTACATTTTTAAATGCCTGCGGCATAATGATCAGACGCATCGTCTGTCCATAGCTGAACCCAAGACTTCTTCCAGCCTCTGTCTGTCCTTCCGGAATCGCCATAATACCGGACCGCACGATCTCAGCTACATAGGCTCCGGAGTTGATACCAAATGCCAGCCCTCCGATAACGATGGAATTCAGGGAAGAAGCCCCGAACACAACGAGATACATGAACAATACCTGGATCATGCTCGGTGTTCCCCTGATAATGGTCAGATACACTTTACAGATTGCATTTAAAATTTTGAATTTTCCGGTCTTATCATGCAGAGAACGAATGATCGCCACAGTAAAACCAATGATCACACCTACTAAAAGTGCAAACAATGTTACAAGGATCGTAACTTTCAGACCGTTTACCAGCAAAAGCCACCGGTCATCTTCAATAAAGTTCTGATATAACTTTTCTGAAAAGCTCATGTTTTTACCTCTCTTGTATGTTTCTTTAACAGTTCAAAACAGGGCTGCCTGATTTTTGTCCCGCACCCCTGTTATTGTATCTCATTACCATTCTGTGATTATTTTCTTACGATCAGACCTGGCTTGCATTTGCATATGTATCTGTAAAATCTGCATTTTTCTGGCGTTCTGCATCTACTGTCATACCTGCCGCACCAAAATCAGCCTTTCCTGCTGCAATGGATGGAAGAATAGAATCAAATTCCATATCCAGAATCTCCAGATCATATCCCATCTTATCACAGATTGCTCTGGAAAGATCCACATCGATTCCTACAATTCCGTCACCTTCATGATACTCGTATGGCTCAAATTCTGCGTTCGTAGCCATAACAAGTGTTCCCTTGGAGTGATCTACATCTGCCGGAGATTCATACTGATATTTTCCGGTATCATCTCCAATATAGTTTCCGATGATCTTATCAACTGTACCGTCTTCTTTCAGTTCTTCAAGCGCTTTGTTCATCTCATCCAGCAATTCCGTGTTTCCTTTTTTCACACACATTGCATATTCTTCTGTTTCAAAAACGCCGTCGATAATCTTCAGATCCTGATTCTTTTCTACAAATTTTGCTGCCGGCTCAGAATCAATTACGACACAGTCGATCTTTCCGTTTTTCAGTGCCTGTATTGCAGTTGATCCTTTTGGATAACGCTTCATCTGAGAGTCTTTCTCTACCTGCTCGGAGCTTAAGATATCTCCTGTCGTTCCCTGCTGAACACCGATCGTCAGTGTCTTAAGATCCTCCGGTTTCTCAATATTCACTTCTTTTTTCTCTGAAGAACCACAGCCTGCAAGCGAAACCATACATGCCGCTGCCAGAACGATTCCTGTCAACTTTTTCATTTTCATCTTTCATTCCTCCCAAAACAAAATACACATAGTCTGTATAATCATTCATTTTATACATATATGATACCATGTTTTTACGAAATTGCAAGACTAATTATGCATAAATTATCATTTTTATACGTATATTTTTTGTATATAATTCATTTTTATGCAAGCAGTGCATGAATCCCGAAATACAGGAACACAATAATTCCAAGTACGATACGATAATATCCAAATGCCTTAAAATCATGATTCTGAATGTATTTTAATAAAAACTTGATCGCCAGAATGGACACAACAAATGAAACAACACATCCAAGCAGAAGAAGCCCAAGCTCAGTCCCTGTAAAGTCAAATCCAAAGTGACGAAGTTTTACAAGGCTGGCACCTGCCATTGCCGGAATCGCCAGAAAGAATGTAAAATCCGCTGCTGCAGTTCTTGACACGCCCAGTGCCAGTGCTCCGACGATCGTTGCTCCCGAACGGGAAGTTCCCGGAATCATAGCAAGCATCTGGAATACTCCGATCCAGATCAGGACCGGAACTCCCATCTGGGAAATCTTGGTGATCTGAGGTTTCCTTCCTTTGTGTCTGTTCTCGATCACAATAAACAGAACACCGACTACGATCAGCATCGTAGCAACTACATAAGAATTATTAAATTTTTCTTCAATAAAATCATTAAACAGGATTCCTACCACTCCTGCCGGTATGGAAGCGATCACCACTTTCACCCAGAGCTGCAGCGTCATTTTTTCTGCTTTTCTGTCTTTTTCGGTGAAAACGGATTCAGCCGGTGAAAATAAATCACAACAACTGCCATGATCGCACCAAGCTGGATCACCACGTTAAACATATCCAGATACGACTGGCTGAAATTCAGCTTCACAAATTCTTCTACCAGGATCAAATGTCCTGTACTGCTGATCGGGAGCCATTCTGTAATTCCTTCCACAATCCCCAGTATGATTACTTTTAATGCTTCTAACATATCTCTCCTCCTATCTCAAAGCAAACTTTTCGACTGCTTTTGCCACGCCTTCTTCCTCATTCGTATCCGTCACATAATCTGCTACCGCTTTTACACTTTCCTCTGCATTGCCCATGGCAACTCCAAATCCCACGGCCTTTAACATTTCAAGATCATTGTCCCCGTCTCCGCATGCCATAATCTCATCTCTGTCAATTCCAAGTCTGTGCCCAAGCTCAATCATTCCAATTCCCTTATCGATTCCCTGAGCATTAATCTCAATGTTATTTCCAAGCGATCCCGTCAATACCAGCCCCGGAATCTCTTCCAGCTCTTTTCTGGCACGCTCTATATCCTGCATATCCGCAAACATAAGCTGCAGTTTGTCTGCATCGCGCTTTGCTTCGCCATACCATTTTACAATAGACGGAACTACAGTCTGGTAGACCTTACATACTCCCACATATGCGGATTCTTGTGATAACGCCAAATTTCCTGTAGCTGATTTTCCTGCGCATATACCTCCCGGTCAAAGTACGCCTCTTGTAATGTATCATACTTTTCTGTGATTTCCAACGCTTTCTTTCCTTTTTCATAAGGAACCGGATGCGAAAGAATCGTTTTTTCATGGATCAAATCGTAGATTCTCGCCCCATTGGTCGTCAGCGCATACTGCATTCCCTGTATCGCTCTTACCTGTCCTGGAATACCGGTAAGCGGCCGCCCGGTCGCTACCAGCACAATGATCCCCTGCGCGATGGCCTCCTCCAGTACACTCTTTGTATGATCAGTTACCTCTTTTTTTGAATTGAGCAGAGTCCCGTCCAAATCCAGTCCTATCATTTTTATCTTTTTCATGAAGCCTACTCCTCATCTTTCTGTTACTGCTCACAGTAACCTCTTTCTTAAAGTTTTGTAACTTATTTTATCAAAATTTGCGTTATTTCGCAATTTATAGTATAATAGCGAAACAGACTTTTTTATAGAAAGGAATTAAAGTTATGAAATCATGCTTAAAACGCAGGCTGCAAACAGGTACTGCACTTATTTGCTCCCTCGCAATGGCTTTTTCTGTTCTCCCTGTTTCCGCAGAGGAAAGCACCCAAAGCCTCGAAAGCAAAACTTCTGATCTGGCAGGCCAGCTGGCCGGTATCAATCAGGAACTTGTCGCCATCAGCGATCAGATATCTACGACTGAGATGCAGGTTGAGATTACGAATGGCGAGATTCAAAGGACAAAAGATTCCTTAGCCGACGCACAGGCAAAAGAAGCTCAACAGTATAATGACATGAAGACACGTATTAAGTATATGTACGAGACCGGAAGCGCATCACTTCTGGAAATGCTCTTTTCTGCAGAGGATATGACTGACTTTCTGAACAAAGCAGATTTTATCCAGAACATCAGCGACTATGACCGCAAGATGCTCACTGAACTGCAGGAGACGAAAAATCAAATCGCAGAAGAGGAAAAGACTCTTCAGGCACAGCAGGATTCTCTGGTCTCACTCCAGACAAGTCTGGATAAGAAGCAGTCTGATCTCGAAGCGAAAGCCGCTGCTACTTCTACTGATCTGGCTACATTTCAGGCACAGCTTGCAGCACTTAGAGCACAGGAAGCTGCGGAACTGGAAGCAAAAAGACAGCAGGAACTTCAGCAGCAACAGCAGCAAGAACAGCAGCAGGAATCGGACAAGCTTCATCCGGTGACGGTAACTCAACAGTGACTCCGACACCTCCGACTACACCGGATTCCGGCGGAGATATCATTCAGGGAGGAGGCTCTGATGCAACCCATGATGAGCTCACTACCTTTGCCGCTTTATTGAACTGCGAGGCCATACATGATTATAATTCCATGCTGGCTGTAGCGACCGTGATCATGAATCGTGTGGAAAGTCCGCTTTTCCCGAATTCAATTCACGGTGTCATCTATGCAACCGGACAGTTTGAACCGGTCTGGAGCGGAAGACTTGATTCTGTTCTGAATTCCGGTCCGTCCAGCCTGGCACTTCAGGTTGCCCAGGACGCAGTCAACGGAGCAAGACTTTCTTCTGTCATTGACTGCTACTACTTCCTGTATGCAGGTGCTACCGATCGTCCGGGAGTCAATGTCGGCGGGAATCTTTTCTTCCAGAGCTGGTAGAATTTATACGTACATAAAAAGAAGGCTGAAAATCGGTTTGTTAATACCGATCTTCAGCCTCTTTTCTATTGGTAATCCATAACATCAATCCATCTCATCAGGAAATCTTTCTCAAGCGCATTTTCCTTGGAAAGCTGTGCTGCTGCGACGATCGGAAGCCACTGCTGTACATACTGCATTGCTGTATCACTCTTCTTACAGAAAATCTTCAGGTACAGATCTGCTTTTTCCTGACTTTCCAGTGCAAACAAAAGATAGGTCATAGCTGCATCTGCACTTGCATTTCCCTGTGTCACATGAGCCCAGTCAATCACAGTCATCTTACCGTTCTTTCCAACGATCACGTTGCTCGGATTAAAATCTCCGTGACAGATCTTGTCATGCTTCGGCATACTTTCCAGTCGTGTCATCAGTTCATATCTTGTCGTCGCATCCAGGACTTTTAATCCATTGATCTGCCGGGCAAATTTATCTTTCATCTTGTTTAAAAGAGGTGCCTTTTTACTTGTAACACTCAGCTGCAGATCCACAAAATCATTCATATATTTTTCCAGATTTGTAGGATCGACCTTCATCATCTCTTCCATTGTCTTACCATCTTTGTACTCGATCACCAGAGCCCATTTTCCATCGATCTGTGTCACTTCTTTTACACTCGGGATATCCAGTCCTGCTTCTTCAACACGGGCCGTATTTAAAGCCTCATTCAGTACGTCTGACTTCGGATGCTCTTTTGCAAATACTTTTACAATTCCTTCTTCACATTTGTACACTTCTTTGTAAGAACGTTTTACGATTAAGTTTTTTTCTTCCAGTTTCATAAAAATTGCCTCCTGTCATACATTCTATCCCGCCCGGCAAATCCTTCCGGTGTGGTATCTGTTTTTCTTTTACTGACCTTATTATAGCTCCTGCTTTTTTGAAATGTAAGCCCCTAAAGTCAACTTTGTGCAATTTTTCACGATTTTTTTCTATCGAATATAATTGTTAATTTCTTAACTTTTTAACAATTTTCTTCTTTTATATGTTCACAAAAAGAGGACACTCCTCCCGCCATTTCTGGCGTTTGGAATGTCCTTCTCTCTTATTTTCCTTACCGGAAATTATTTTCCATAGTAGCATTTCAGGTAAAGTTCTTTGATCTCTTTCATCAGTGGGTATCTTGGGTTTGCTCCTGTACACTGGTCATTGAATGCCTGCTCTACCATGTCATCCAGTGTGTCAAGGAAGTATTTCTCATCGATACCATACTCTTTGATGGATTTCTTGATTCCGATCTGTTCTTTTAATACTTCCAGTTTTGCAAGGAAGTTCTCAAATACTTCTTTGTCATCTTTTCCTGTGCATCCTGCAAAACGTCCTAACTCAGCGTATCTTGCAAGTGCATGTGGATACTGATACTGAGAGAATGTTCCCATCTTAGTTGGAACCTCAGATGCATTGTATCTCATAACTTCTGTCAGAAGTACTGCGTTTGCAACACCGTGTGGCAGATGGTGGAATGCTCCCAGTTTATGAGCCATAGAGTGGTTCAATCCAAGGAATGCATTTGCGAATGCCATACCAGCCATACAAGAAGCGTTTGCCATCTCTTCACGTGCTTTCGGATCATTTGCTCCGTTCTCATATGCAGATGGAAGGTTTTCAAATACCATCTTCACTGCTTTCATAGCAAGACCATCTGTGTAGTCTGTAGCCATGATAGATACAAATGCTTCGATCGCATGTGTCATAACGTCGATACCTGATGCACTTGTCAGTCCTTTTGGCTGTGTCATCATGTTGTCAACATCAACGATTGCCATGTTCGGAAGTAACTGGTAATCAGCCAGCGGCCATTTTACACCTGTCTCTGCGTCTGTAATGATCGCAAATGGTGTTACCTCAGAACCTGTTCCTGAAGATGTCGGGATTGCTACGAAGTATGCTTTTTTACCCATCTCAGGGAATGTGTATACTCTCTTACGGATATCCATGAAGTCCATAGCCATATCTTCAAAGTTTGCATCCGGATATTCGTACATTACCCACATAATCTTAGCAGCGTCCATTGCAGATCCACCACCAAGAGCAATAATTGTATCAGGCTCGAAAGAACGCATCATGTCTGCACCTTTCTGTGCACACTGCAGTGTCGGGTCCGGAGCTACTTCATAGAAGCATGTGTGCTGGATTCCCATAGCATCCAGTTTCTCTTCTATTCCTTTTACATATCCGTTTTTGTACAGGAATGAGTCTGTTACGATGAATGCTTTTTTCTTGTGCATGATTGTTCCAAGTTCATCCAGTGCAACCGGCATGCTGCCTTTCTTGAAGTATACTTTTTCAGGTGTTCTGAACCAGAGCATGTTCTCTCTCCTCTCTGCAACTGTCTTCACGTTAATCAGGTGTTTTACTCCAACGTTTTCTGATACGGAGTTTCCGCCCCATGAACCACATCCCAGTGTAAGAGATGGAGCCAGTTTGAAGTTGTAAAGATCTCCGATACCACCCTGAGCTGCAGGAGTGTTGATCAGAACACGGCATGTCTTCATTGCTGCATAGTGTTTTTCAATCTTTTCTGTCTGTGCCGGATGAACGTACAGAGCAGATGTATGTCCATATCCACCGTCTGCTACAAGCTGTTCTGCTTTTGCAAGTGCTTCGTCAAATGTTTTTGCTTTATACATAGCAAGTACAGGAGATAATTTTTCGTGAGCAAATTCTTCTGAAATATCTACAGACTCTACTTCACCGATCAGGATTTTTGTATTCTCAGGAACATCTACACCTGCCATTTTTGCAATCTCATATGCAGATTTTCCAGGAATCTTGCTGTTTAATGCACCATTGATGATAATTGTCTTACGAACCTTATCAAGCTCAGCGCCTTTTTTCAGGAAGTAACATCCACGATACTGGAATTCTTTCTTCACTTCTTCATAAATGCTGTCCAGAACAGTAACTGACTGCTCAGAAGCACAGATCATACCATTGTCAAATGTTTTAGAATGGATGATAGAGTTTACTGCCATCTTGATATCTGCTGTATCATCAATGATAACAGGTGTATTTCCAGGTCCTACACCAAGTGCCGGTTTTCCTGAAGAGTAAGCAGCCTTCACCATTCCAGGACCACCTGTAGCCAGGATGATATCAGAATCTCTCATAACCTGGTTTGTCAGTTCCAGAGACGGTACATCGATCCATCCGATAATTCCTTCCGGTGCTCCGGCTTTTACTGCTGCGTCAAGAACTACTTTTGCAGCCTCGATCGTACATGCTTTTGCACTTGGATGTGGCTGATGATGATTGCATTTCTTGTCTTTAAACAGATCAATGTTTTAAAGATTGCTGTAGATGTCGGGTTTGTTGTCGGAATAACTGCTGCAACAAGTCCGATCGGCTCAGCTACTTTCTTGATTCCGTATGCAGTGTCTTCTTCGATCACTCCACAAGTTTTTGTATCTTTATATGCATTGTAGATATACTCTGCTGCATAATGATTTTTAATGATTTTATCTTCAAGGACACCTCTCTGTGTCTCTTCTACTGCCATTTTAGCAAGCGGGATACGCATCTTGTTAGCTGCCATTGCTGCTTCATAGAAAATCTTATCAACCTGCTCCTGAGAGAATTTTGCAAATTCTTTCTGAGCTTCGCGCATTGCTTTCATCTTCGCTTCCAGTGTTTCTACGCTGTCTACGATTGCAGGTACTCCCATCTCTTCTTTTTTCTTCGCCATTTCAATAATCCTCCTGTAATTGACTTGGTTTCTTAATTACAGGTATTAGTATACTTTCTTGTTAAATAATTGTCAATATAGCTTTTGACAAATATTTAACGTTATCTTTTTAACGTCAATTGGTACATTTGCACAAAATCTCACGATTTTTGCTTTTTTTCACCTTCTCCATTCGATGCAGTATCATGATAAAAAAGGAATATCAGTGCTGCTGTTACAGCTATACCAATTCCATGAATAATAACATACTGTATTAAAGCTGTTTTACTGTACAAATACGCAACAATTCCTGGTATTGCAGCCACGCCCATGGCTGTTCCATGAGCATGCATTAAAGCAGCTGCAAACCCTGAGCACGCTCCTCCACACAGCGCAAAAATAAATGGTTTTCCAAATTTCAAATTAACTCCAAAAATTGCTGGTTCCGTAATTCCAAGGAATGCCGGAAAAGATGATGTAATGTATAAGTTCCTCTTTTTTGCATTCTTTGTTTTTAATCCCACGCATAAAGCTGCCGTCGCCTGAGAAATAATTCCTCCTGTGATCATAGCGTTGAATGGGTTGAATCCTGTTGTAGCAAGATAGTCTGTCTCTAATGCCAAAAATATATGATGCACTCCTGTTACAACAATTGCCTGTTGTGTTCCACCTAAAATCAAACCTCCTATTCCAAACGGAAGACTAATCACTGCTTTTGCAAACTGAAGAACTCCAAGCTCAACAATGTGAAGAATCGGCCCCACAATAAAAAGTGCCAACAGACCAGAAATCAATATAGTTATAAATGGTACAACAATCAACTCCAAGATATCTGGAATTTTTTTACGAAACCATTGTTCTAACTTTGCTGCTACAATGGCTATAACTAACGCAGGTAGTACACTGCCTTGATAACCTACAATTTGTATATTCCATCCAAAAATCTTAAAAATAATAGGATCTGCTATTCCTTTAATTACGTCATTTGGATTTGGTAGTTGCGGTGCAACCAACATAAGCCCTAAAACAATACCTATAACCGGAGAACCGCCAAAATTTTGAATTGCTGACCATGCAATCAAGACAGGCAAAAAATTGAATGCAGTTTTCATTAATACTGTTGCAATAGCCATTACATTTTCATCCATCGGAACTCCCAATGCTTTAATCAGATTGATAAAACCGCTAAAAAGTCCTGTTGCAACTAAGACGGAATCACTGGAATAAAGACATCTCCTAAGATTCTTGATAATTTTTGTGGAATCGACATATTTGCATACAAATCTTTCTTTAAATCTGTTGACATACTTTTACTTGCTCCTGCAACAATATCATAAATTCTATTTACAAATCCTGTTCCAAGAATAATTTGATATTGTTCTCCACTAAAAAATTGTCCTTTTACTCCTTCCAAATTTTCAATTTTCTCTTCATCAACCTTACTTTTGTCATGTAACGTTAACCGAAGTCTTGTCGAACAATGCCCAACTGCACGTATATTTTCTTTTCCTCCAATCAATTCTACTAATTGATTTGCAAATTTCTGATCATCCATAATACTGCTTCCTCTCATACTTTATGGTTTTACTGGTGTACCATCAGATAGTCTTGCTATTGTCCATTTTTGTGGTACATCTTTACATGGATACATTGCTGCTTTCTGCTCATCAATATCAATTCCTAAGCCTGGCTTATCATTCAAATAAATAAATCCGTTTTTTACTACTGGCATCCCTGGAAATACTTCATATGTATTCTCCTTAATACTACAACTCCACTCTTGAATACCTAAATTTAGAGCCGCAATACTCACATGAGCACCTGCAGCATGTGCAATAGGAGATACGTCTCCCGGACCATGCCATGCTGTCCTAACTCCACATACCTCACAAAGTGCTACTGCTTTCTTAATTGGTGTAATTCCTCCAACCTGGCTGAAATGCAGTCTCAAATAATCAATCTGTCGTTTCATCACGATAGACTCCCATTCATTGGGATTATTAAATAATTCTCCTATTGCCAATGGTATTACTGTATGTGCTCTCACTTGTTCAAACCATTTCACTTGTTCCGGTGGAAGTAAATCTTCTAAAATAGCAGCTTAAATTCTTCCATTTCTTTTGCAAAATCATGGCGTCACTAGGAGTAAGACGCTCATGAACATCATGACATAATCCAACTTCATCCCCAAATCTTTCTCTTGCTTTTCGAAAAGTCTCAATAGTCTCTTTCATGTAATATTTCGGATCATAATAAACACCTGGTAACGTATTCTTTAACCTTCCCATTGACGGATTCTGTCCGCCATATCCATTTACTTGAATTCTGACATTTTTCCAACCATCTTCCAACCTTTGCTGTACCAGTTCTAACGCATGTTCAACTGATTTTCCATCTGCATGAATATACGCAGGAACTGCCTCTCTTACTTTTCCGCCAAACAATTGATACAATGGCATGCCAGCAAGCTTTCCCTTAATGTCCCAAAGTGCCATATCAATACCACTAACGGCATTATTCAAAACCGGTCCATTTCTCCAATATCCATTAACCATTGCAGTCTGCCAGATATCTTCTATTCTTTGTGGATCCTTTCCAATAAGAAAAGGTGACAGATATTCTTCTATTACCGTAATGACCGCTTTATATCGCTGCGTAAAAGTGGCACATCCCAAACCATATAGTCCCGGCTCAGATGTTTCTACCTTTACAACTACAAGATCTATTCCTTCCGGAGCTGTCGTAATCACTTTGATTCTTCTAATTGTTAAAGACATTCTTCTCATCTCCAAATTTTATTTAAACGATCGTTTCTGTTGCATATTATATAAATTTTGTTTTTTATCGTCTACATTTTTTCTGGATTTAGGAAATTGTGTCACATTAAGAAATTTTTCCCAAAATATGAGAATTTTCTCATATTGTTTTCATTTCTATATTATAATAATTGTGCAGAATTTATCTATATGCAATACAGGAGGACAAAATGATATGAAATTAGAAGAGTTAATCAACCAGTATTACAATACTTTAAAACCTAATGACCTTTATATCTGGAAATATATTGCTACTCATAAATC
>ENA-OQDE01000871-OQDE01000871.1-human-gut-metagenome-genome-assembly--contig:-NODE-871-length-14607-cov-1.753591_pt1 | contig 14607 bp, 16 predicted proteins | sample MGYA00242768_ERZ504595 | MGnify/ENA primary metagenome ERZ504595 (study PRJEB26092, sample SAMD00036307) | human gut metagenome | host: Homo sapiens | study: EMG produced TPA metagenomics assembly of...
GAAAACATTCCCGGCGAACAACGTCAGCTTGCCGCCCAGCTTGGGATGCGCGGCTGGCATTTTTTCCGCTTCGTCGAATGGCCGTGGTTACGGCGACAAATCCCGCCAGTTGCTGCGCTTATCTTTATGCTCTGTTTCGCCAGCTTCGCCACCGTGTTGTCGCTGGGGGGCGGTCCGCAGGCGACCACTATCGAACTGGCTATTTATCAGGCGCTGAGTTACGACTACGATCCCACCCGCGCGGCGATGCTGGCGCTGATCCAGATGGTTTGTTGCCTTGGCTGGTGCTGTTGAGTCAGCGACTAAGTAAGGCCATTGCGCCCGGCACCACGCTGCTGCAAGGCTGGCGCGACCCGGACGATCGTCTGCATAGCCGCATTTGCGACACGGTGTTAATTGTGCTGGCGCTGCTGCTGTTGCTACCACCGTTACTGGCGGTGATCGTCGATGGGGTAAATCGCCAGTTGCCGGAAGTGCTGGCACAACCGGTGCTGTGGCAGGCGCTGTGGACCTCGTTGCGTATTGCGCTGGCGGCAGGCGTATTATGCGTAGTGCTGACCATGATGCTGCTATGGAGCAGTCGCGAACTGCGGGCGCGGCAAAAAATGCTGGCGGGTCAGGCGCTGGAGATGAGCGGCATGTTGATCTCGCCATGCCGGGGATTGTGCTGGCTACGGGCTTCTTTTTACTGCTCAACAACACTATCGGCCTGCCGCAATCTGCTGACGGCATTGTGATTTTCACCAATGCGTTAATGGCGATCCCTTATGCGCTGAAGGTGCTGGAAAACCCGATGCGCGATATCACCGCGCGTTACAGTATGTTGTGTCAGTCGCTGGGCATTGAAGGCTGGTCACGCTTAAAAGTGGTGGAGCTGCGCGCCCTGAAACGCCCACTGGCGCAGGCACTGGCCTTCGCTTGTGTGCTATCGATTGGTGATTTTGGCGTGGTGGCGTTGTTCGGTAACGATGATTTCCGCACTGCCGTTTTATCTCTACCAGCAAATTGGCTCCTATCGCAGCCAGGACGGCGCGGTCACCGCGTTAATTCTGCTGCTACTCTGTTTTCTGCTGTTTACCGTGATTGAAAAACTACCGGGGCGAAATGTTAAAACTAACTGATATCACCTGGCTTTACCACCATTTGCCGATGCGTTTTAGCTTAACGGTGGAACGGGGCGAGCAGGTGGCGATCCTCGGGCCAAGCGGCGCGGGTAAAAGTACCCTGCTGAATTTGATCGCCGGTTTTCTGACGCCAGCCAGCGGTTCGCTGACTATCGACGGCGTTGATCACACCACGACGCCGCCGTCATGCCGTCCGGTATCGATGCTGTTTCAGGAGAACAACCTGTTCAGTCACCTGACGGTCGCGCAGAACATCGGGCTGGGGCTTAATCCTGGATTGAAGCTGAACGCGGCGCAGCAGGAGAAAATGCACGCTATCGCCCGCCAGATGGGGATTGATAATTTAATGGCGCGATTACCGGGCGAGCTTTCTGGCGGTCAGCGACAGCGCGTGGCGTTAGCGCGTTGTCTGGCGCGCGAACAGCCGATTTTATTGCTCGATGAACCGTTCTCTGCGCTCGATCCGGCGTTACGTCAGGAGATGCTGACGCTGGTGAGCACGAGCTGCCAGCAGCAAAAAATGACGTTATTGATGGTGTCGCACAGTGTGAAGATGCGGCGCGGATTGCCACGCGCTCGGTGGTAGTCGCCGACGGGCGCATCGCCTGGCAGGGTATGACCGATGAGTTGTTGAGCGGTAAGGCGAGTGCTTCGGCAATATTGGGGATTACGGGTTAGTATGCACTGTCGGATGCGGCGTGAACGCCTTATCCGACCTACGGACAGTGCGTTTTGTAGGCCTGATAAGACGCGGCAAGCGTCGCATCAGGCAACCCGCACAAGACTATCCCCTAAACCCCAACCACTTACGCAAAATATCGATATACATCGGCATCAACGGGTGGCGAATTAACACCACCAGCGCCACCACGCCGATGGCAGAAATCAACGGCGTCAGCCACAACAAACGACCGCGCGACAAATAATGACTTAAACGATCGGTTGCTTTACCGCTGCGCCATAACCGCCAACACAGCCAGCCACCAACCCACAAAAATACCGCCGTCGCCAGCAGCAACCATTTAAACTCGCCGCTCTGCATTCCGGCTGGAATATCGATCGCCGCACCCGCCAGAATCCCCGGCAGGAAGTAAAACGGTGGCCACAGCAGGCAGCCGATAATATTCGGCGTAATAAATTTTGCCACCGGGAGATCCAGCATTCCCGCCACCATTGGCACCAGCGGACGCGTCGGGCCAACAAAACGACCGACCAGAATGGTGAACATGCTGTGTTGATGCAACGCATGTTCAGTTTTATCGAGTAATGCTTTGTTTTTCTTCAGAAATGACCAGCGATGCAATGGCTTTTTAAAACGCCAGCCCAGCCAGAAAGAGATCCAGTCGCCCAGCAGGCAACCGACGATCCCTGCCAGCCAGGCGTGCCAGAAACTTAACTCGCCACTGCCAATCAGCGCCCCCAGTCCCGCCATTAGCACCGTACCGGGTAAAATCAAACCGACCAGCGCCAGCGACTCCAGAAAGGCCACCAACACCACCGCCATCAATGAATACACGGTGGATTGGGTAATAAAGTGTTCCAGCAATGCTTGCATAATGTGCCTGTCAAATGGACGAAGCAGGGATTCTGCAAACCCTATGCTACTCCGTCAAGCCTCAATTGTCTGATTCGTTACCAATTATGACAACTTGACGGCTACATCATTCACTTTTTCTTCACAACCGGCACGGAACTCGCTCGGACTGGCCCCGGTGCATTTTTTAAATACTCGCGAGAAATAGAGTTGATCGTCAAAGCCTACATTGCGCCCGACGGTGGCAATCGGCATCCGGGTGGTGCTCAAAAGCAGCTTCGCCTGACTAATGCGTTGGTCCTCGCGCCAGCTTAAGACGCTAATCCCTAACTGCTGGCGGAACAGATGTGACAGACGCGACGGCGACAGGCAAACATGCTGTGCGACGCTGGCGATATCAAAATTGCTGTCTGCCAGGTGATCGCTGATGTACTGACAAGCCTCGCGTACACGATTATCCATCGGTGGATGGAGCGACTCGTTAATCGCTTCCATGCGCCGCAGTAACAATTGCTCAAGCAGATTTATCGCCAGCAGCTCCGAATAGCGCCCTTCCCCTTGCCCGGCGTTAATGATTTGCCCAAACAGGTCGCTGAAATGCGGCTGGTGCGCTTCATCCGGGCGAAAGAAACCCGTATTGGCAAATATTGACGGCCAGTTAAGCCATTCATGCCAATAGGCGCGCGGACGAAAGTAAACCCACTGGTGATACCATTCGCGAGCCTCCGGATGGCGACCGTAGTGATGAATCTCTCCTGGCGGGAACAGCAAAATATCACCCGGTCGGCAGACAAATTCTCGTCCCTGATTTTTCACCACCCCCTGACCGCGAATGGTGAGATTGAGAATATAACCTTTCATTCCCAGCGTCGGTCGATAAAAAATCGAGATAACCGTTGGCCTCAATCGGCGTTAAACCCGCCACCAGATGGGCGTTAAACGAGTATCCCGGCAGCAGGGGATCATTTTGCGCTTCAGCCATACTTTTCATACTCCCGCCATTCAGAGAAGAAACCAATTGTCCATATTGCATCAGACATTGCCGTCACTGCGTCTTTTACTGGCTCTTCTCGCTAACCCAACCGGTAACCCCGCTTATTAAAAGCATTCTGTAACAAAGTGGGACCAAAGCCATGACAAAAACGCGTAACAAAAGTGTCTATAATCACGGCAGAAAAGTCCACATTGATTATTTGCACGGCGTCACACTTTGCTATGCCATAGCATTTTTATCCATAAGATTAGCGGATCCTACCTGACGCTTTTTTTCGCAACTCTCTACTGTTTCTCCATACCCGTTTTTTTGGATGGAGTGAAACGATGGCGATTGCAATTGGCTCGATTTTGGCAGTGATTCTGTGCGAGCTTTGGCGGTGGACTGCGCCACCGGTGAAGAGATCGCCACCAGCGTAGAGTGGTATCCCCGTTGGCAGAAAGGGCAATTTTGTGATGCCCCAAATAACCAGTTCCGTCATCATCCGCGTGACTACATTGAGTCAATGGAAGCGGCACTGAAAACCGTGCTTGCAGAGCTTAGCGCCGAGCAGCGCGCAGCTGTGGTCGGGATTGGCGTTGACACAACCGGCTCGACGCCCGCACCGATTGACGCCGACGGTAACGTCCTGGCGCTGCGCCCGGAGTTTGCCGAAAACCCGAACGCGATGTTCGTATTGTGGAAAGACCACACCGCGGTTGAAGAAGCGGAAGCGATTACCCGTTTATGTCACACGCCGGGCAACGTTGACTACTCCCGCTATATTGGCGGTATTTATTCCAGCGAATGGTTCTGGGCAAAAATACTGCATGTGACTCGCCAGGACAGCGCCGTGGCGCAATCTGCCGCATCGTGGATTGAGCTGTGCGACTGGGTGCCAGCTCTGCTTTCCGGTACCACCAGCCCGCAGGATATTCGTCGCGGACGTTGCAGCGCCGGGCATAAGTCGCTATGGCACGAAAGCTGGGGCGGCCTGCCGCCAGCCAGTTTCTTTGATGAGCTGGACCCAATCCTCAATCGCCATTTGCCTTCCCCGCTGTTCACTGACACCTGGACTGCCGATATTCCGGTGGGCACTTTATGTCCGGAATGGGCGCAGCGTCTCGGCCTGCCTGAAAGCGTGGTGATTTCCGGCGGCGCGTTTGACTGCCATATGGGCGCAGTTGGCGCAGGCGCACAGCCTAACGCACTGGTAAAAGTTATCGGTACTTCCACCTGCGACATTCTGATTGCCGACAAACAGAGCGTTGGCGAGCGGGCAGTTAAAGGCATTTGCGGTCAGGTTGATGGCAGCGTGGTGCCTGGATTTATCGGTCTGGAAGCAGTCAGTCGCGTTTGGTGATATCTACGCCTGGTTCGGTCGCGTACTCGGCTGGCCGCTGGAACAGCTTGCCGCCCAGCATCCGGAACTGAAAGAGCAAATCAACGCCAGCCAGAAACAACTGCTTCCGGCGCTGACCGAAGCATGGGCCAAAAATCCGTCTCTGGATCACCTGCCGGTGGTGCTCGACTGGTTTAACGGCCGCCGCACACCGAACGCTAACCAACGCCTGAAAGGGGTGATTACCGATCTGAACCTCGCTACCGAGCTCCGCTGCTGTTCGGCGGTTTGATTGCTGCCACCGCCTTTGGCGCACGCGCCATCATGGAGTGCTTTACCGATCAGGGGATCGCCGTTAATAACGTGATGGCGCTGGGCGGCATCGCGCGGAAAAACCAGGTCATTATGCAGGCCTGCTGCGACGTGCTGAATCGCCCGCTGCAAATTGTTGCCTCTGACCAGTGCTGTGCGCTCGGTGCGGCGATTTTCGCTGCCGTCGCCGCGAAGTGCACGCAGACATCCCATCAGCCCAGCAAAAAATGGCCAGTGCGGTAGAGAAAACCCTGCAACCGCGCAGCGAACAGGCACAACGCTTTGAACAGCTTTATCGCCGCTATCAGCAATGGGCGATGAGCGCCGAACAACACTATCTTCCACTTCCGCCCCGGCACAGGCTGCCCAGGCCGTTCCGACTCTATAAGGACACGACAATGACGATTTTTGATAATTATGAAGTGTGGTTTGTAATTGGCAGCCAGCATCTGTATGGCCCGGAAACCCTGCGTCAGGTCACCCAACATGCCGAGCACGTCGTTAATGCGCTGAATACGGAAGCGAAACTGCCCTGCAAACTGGTGCTGAAACCGCTGGGTACCACGCCGGATGAAATCACCGCTATTTGCCGTGACGCGAATTACGACGATCGTTGCGCTGGTCTGGTGGTGTGGCTGCACACCTTTTCCCCGGCCAAAATGTGGATCAACGGCCTGACCATGCTCAACAAACCGTTGCTGCAATTCCACACCCAGTTTAACGCGGCGCTGCCGTGGGATAGCATCGATATGGACTTTATGAACCTGAACCAGACTGCACATGGCGGTCGCGAGTTCGGCTTCATTGGCGCGCGTATGCGTCAGCAACATGCCGTGGTTACCGGTCACTGGCAGGATAAACAAGCCCATGAGCGTATCGGCTCCTGGATGCGTCAGGCGGTCTCTAAACAGGATACCCGTCATCTGAAAGTCTGCCGTTTTGGCGATAACATGCGTGAAGTGGCGGTCACCGATGGCGATAAAGTTGCCGCACAGATCAAGTTCGGTTTCTCCGTCAATACCTGGGCGGTTGGCGATCTGGTGCAGGTGGTGAACTCCATCAGCGACGGCGATGTTAACGCGCTGGTCGATGAGTATGAAAGCAGCTACACCATGACGCCTGCCACACAAATCCACGGCGAAAACGACAGAACGTGCTGGAAGCGGCGCGTATTGAGCTGGGGATGAAGCGTTTCCTGGAACAAGGTGGCTTCCACGCGTTCACCACCACCTTTGAAGATTTGCACGGTCTGAAACAGCTCCCTGGTCTGGCCGTACAGCGTCTGATGCAGCAGGGTTACGGCTTTGCGGGCGAAGGCGACTGGAAAACTGCCGCCCTGCTTCGCATCATGAAGGTGATGTCAACCGGTCTGCAGGGCGGCACCTCCTTTATGGAGGACTACACCTATCACTTCGAGAAAGGTAATGACCTGGTGCTCGGCTCCCATATGCTGGAAGTCTGTCCGTCGATCGCCGTAGAAGAGAAACCGATCCTCGACGTTCAGCACCTCGGTATTGGCGGTAAAGACGATCCAGCGCGCCTGATCTTCAATACCCAAACTGGTCCGGCGATTGTCACCAGCCTGATTGATCTCGGCGATCGTTACCGTCTGCTGGTTAACTGCATCGACACGGTGAAAACGCCGCACACCCTACCGAAACTACCGGTGGCGAATGCGCTGTGGAAAGCGCAGCCGGATCTGCCAACCGCTTCCGAAGCGTGGATCCTTGCTGGTGGCGCGCACCATACCGTCTTCAGCCATGCGCTGAACCTCAACGATATGCGCCAGTTCGCCGAGATGCACGACATTGAAATCACGGTGATTGATAACGACACCCGCCTGCCAGCGTTTAAAGATGCGCTGCGCTGGAACGAAGTGTATTACGGATTTCGTCGCTAAGTAGCTGCATCAGGTATGTAACGCCTGATGCGACGCTGACGCGTCTTATCAGGCCTACACGCTGCGATTATGTAGGCCGGGTAAGCAAAGCGCATCCGGCATTGTTTTCCCCCTCGCCCCTTTGGGGAGAGGGCCGGGGTCGAGGGGAAACGACCTCTCAGGAGTCAACATGTTAGAAGATCTCAAACGCCAGGTATTAGAAGCCAATTTGGCGCTGCCAAAACATAACCTGGTCACGCTCACCTGGGGCAACGTCAGCGCCGTTGATCGCGAGCGCGGCGTCTTGGTGATCAAACCTTCCGGCGTCGATTACAACGTCATGACCGCTGACGATATGGTCGTGGTCAGCATCGAAACCGGTGAAGTGGTTGAAGGTACGAAAAAGCCCTCCTCCGACACGCCAACTCATCGGCAGCTCTATCAGGCATTCCCGTCCATTGGCGGCATTGTGCATACGCACTCCCGCCACGCCACCATCTGGGCGCAGGCGGGCCAGTCAATTCCGGCAACCGGTACCACCCACGCGACTATTTCTACGGCACCATTCCCTGCACCCGCAAAATGACCGATGCGGAAATCAACGGCGAATATGAATGGGAAACAGGAAAAGTGATCGTCGAAACCTTCGAAAACAGGGAATCGACGCAGCACAAATGCCCGGCGTTCTGGTCCATTCTCACGGCCCGTTTGCATGGGGCAAAAATGCCGAAGATGCGGTGCACAACGCCATCGTGCTGGAAGAAGTCGCTTATATGGGGATTTTCTGCCGCCAGCTGCTCCGCAGTTACCGGATATGCAGCAAACGTTGCTGGATAAACATTATTTACGTAAGCATGGTGCGAAGGCATATTACGGGCAGTAATGACTGTATAAAACCACAGCCAATCAAACGAAACCAGGCTATACTCAAGCCTGGTTTTTATTGGATTTTCAGCGTGGCGCAGGCAGGTTTTATCTTAACCCGACACTGGCGGGATACCCCGCAAGGAACCGAAGTTTCCTTTTGGTTAGCGACGGACAGCGGGCCGTTGCAGGTTACGCTTGCACCGCAAGAGTCCGTGGCCTTTATTCCCGCCGATCAGGTTCCCCGCGCTCAGCATATTTTGCAGGGTGAACAAGGCTTTCGCTTGACGCCGCTGGCGTTAAAAGATTTTCACCGCCAACCGGTGTATGGCCTTTACTGTCGCGCCCATCGCCAGTTGATAAATTACGAAAAGCGCCTGCGTGAAGCTGGCGTTACCGTCTACGAGGCCGATGTGCGCCCGCCAGAACGCTATCTGATGGAGCGGTTTATCACCTCACCGGTGTGGGTCGAGGGTGATATGCGCAATGGCGCTATCGTTAATGCCCGTCTGAAACCGCATCCCGACTATCGTCCGCCGCTCAAGTGGGTTTCTATTGATATTGAAACCACCCGCCACGGTGAGCTGTACTGCATCGGCCTGGAAGGCTGCGGGCAGCGCATCGTTTATATGCTGGGGCCAGAGAATGGCGACGCCTCCGCGCTCGATTTGAACTGGAATACGTCGCCAGTCGCCCGCAGCTACTGGAAAAGCTCAACGCCTGGTTTGCGACTCACGATCCTGATGTGATCATCGGCTGGAACGTGGTGCAATTCGATCTACGAATGCTGCAAAAACATGCCGAGCGTTATCGTATTCCGCTGCGGCTGGGGCGCGATAACAGTGAGCTGGAGTGGCGCGAGCACGGCTTTAAAAACGGCGTCTTTTTGCCAGGCCAAAGGGCGACTGATTATCGACGGTATCGAGGCGCTGAAATCCGCGTTCTGGAATTTCTCTTCATTCTCGCTGGAAACCGTCGCTCAGGAGTTATTAGGCGAAGGAAAATCTATCGATAACCCGTGGGATCGGATGGACGAAATTGACCGCCGTTTCGCCGAAGATAAACCTGCGCTGGCAACTTATAACCTGAAAGATTGCGAGCTGGTGACGCAGATCTTCCACAAAACTGAAATCATGCCGTTTTTACTCGAACGAGCGACGGTGAACGGCCTGCCGGTAGATCGGCACGGGGGGTCGGTGGCAGCGTTTGGTCATCTCTATTTTCCGCGAATGCATCGCGCTGGTTATGTCGCGCCTAATCTCGGCGAAGTGCCGCCGCACGCCAGCCTGGCGGCTATGTGATGGATTCGCGGCCTGGGCTTTATGATTCGGTGCTGGTGCTGGACTACAAAAGCCTGTACCCGTCGATCATCCGCACCTTTCTGATTGATCCCGTCGGACTGGTGGAAGGCATGGCGCAGCCTGATCCAGAGCATAGCACCGAAGGTTTTCTCGATGCCTGGTTCTCGCGGGAGAAACATTGCCTGCCGGAGATTGTGACTAACATCTGGCACGGGCGCGATGAAGCCAAACGTCAGGGTAATAAGCCGCTTTCGCAGGCGCTGAAGATCATTATGAATGCCTTTTATGGCGTGCTTGGCACCACCGCCTGCCGCTTCTTCGATCCGCGCCTGGCGTCGTCGATCACCATGCGTGGTCATCAGATCATGCGGCAAACCAAAGCGTTGATTGAAGCGCAGGGCTACGACGTGATCTACGGCGATACCGACTCAACGTTTGTCTGGTTGAAAGGCGCACATTCGGAAGAAGAAGCAGCGAAAATCGGTCGTGCACTGGTGCAGCACGTTAACGCCTGGTGGGCGGAAACGCTGCAAAAACAACGGCTGACCAGCGCACTGGAACTGGAGTATGAAACCCATTTCTGCCGTTTTCTGATGCCAACCATTCGCGGAGCCGATACCGGCAGTAAAAAGCGTTATGCCGGGCTGATTCAGGAGGGCGACAAACAGCGGATGGTATTTAAAGGGCTGGAAACCGTGCGTACGGACTGGACGCCGCTGGCCCAGCAGTTTCAGCAGGAGCTTTACCTGCGCATCTTCCGCAACGAGCCATATCAGGAATACGTGCGTGAAACCATCGACAAACTGATGGCGGGTGAACTGGATGCGCGGCTGGTTTACCGTAAACGCCTTCGCCGTCCGCTGAGCGAATATCAGCGTAATGTGCCGCCTCATGTACGCGCCGCTCGCCTTGCCGATGAAGAAAACCATAAGCGCGGTCGCCCCTTGCAATATCAGAACCGCGGCACCATTAAGTACGTATGGACCACCAACGGCCCGGAGCCGCTGGACTACCAACGTTCACCACTGGATTACGAACACTATCTGACCCGCCAGCTACAACCCGTGGCGGAGGGAATACTCCCTTTTATTGAGGATAATTTTGCTACACTTATGACCGGGCAACTTGGGCTATTTTGAGCAAAAAAGAGTTCGCCGGATACCATTTGATGCGTGACGAATGCTTTGCCATCCAGTACCATAGCGCCCTTTCCATTCCTGGACCTGAATAACACCACTACCTCATAAGCACGGTAGCGGGTGGTTATTGCCTGCAATTAAAGATATAGAGCCGAACACATATGCCTTTTACACTTGGTCAACGCTGGATCAGCGATACAGAAAGCGAATTGGGACTTGGAACCGTTGTCGCGGTGGATGCGCGAACTGTCACTTTACTTTTCCCATCTACTGGTGAAAACCGTCTGTACGCACGCAGTGATTCCCCCGTGACCCGCGTGATGTTCAACCCTGGTGATACCATTACCAGCCATGACGGCTGGCAGATGCAAGTCGAAGAAGTAAAAGAAGAAAATGGCTTGCTGACCTATATCGGTACTCGCCTGGATACTGAAGAGTCCGGCGTAGCCCTGCGTGAAGTTTTCCTTGATAGCAAACTGGTGTTCAGCAAACCGCAGGACCGTCTGTTTGCCGGGCAGATTGACCGTATGGACCGCTTTGCGCTGCGTTATCGCGCGCGTAAGTATTCCAGCGAACAGTTCCGTATGCCGTACAGCGGCCTGCGCGGTCAGCGTACCAGCCTGATCCCGCACCAGCTCAACATCGCTCATGATGTTGGCCGCCGCCACGCACCGCGCGTCCTGCTGGCTGACGAAGTGGGTTTAGGGAAAACCATTGAAGCCGGGATGATCCTGCATCAGCAACTGCTCTCTGGCGCTGCTGAACGTGTGCTGATTATCGTCCCGGAAACCTTACAGCATCAGTGGCTGGTAGAAATGCTGCGCCGTTTCAACCTGCGCTTTGCGCTATTTGATGATGAGCGTTATGCCGAAGCTCAGCACGATGCTTACAACCCGTTCGATACCGAACAGCTGGTGATTTGCTCGCTGGATTTTGCCCGTCGTAGCAAACAGCGTCTGGAACATCTCTGTGAAGCCGAATGGGATCTGCTGGTGGTCGATGAAGCCCATCACCTGGTGTGGAGCGAAGATGCGCCGAGCCGCGAATATCAGGCCATTGAACAACTGGCAGAGCATGTGCCGGGCGTTCTGCTGCTGACCGCAACCCCGGAACAACTGGGGATGGAAAGCCACTTCGCCCGTCTGCGTCTGCTGGACCCGAACCGTTTCCACGATTTTGCGCAATTCGTTGAAGAGCAGAAAAATTATCGTCCGGTTGCGGACGCCGTTGCCATGCTGCTGGCTGGTAACAAACTCAGCAATGACGAACTGAACATGCGTCGGCGGAGATGATCGGCGAGCAGGATATCGAGCCGCTGTTGCAAGCAGCAAACAGTGACAGCGAAGATGCCCAGAGCGCCCGTCAGGAACTGGTTTCGATGTTGATGGATCGCCACGGCACCAGCCGCGTGCTGTTCCGTAACACCCGTAACGGTGTGAAAGGCTTCCCGAAACGCGAGCTACACACTATTAAACTGCCGCTGCCGACGCAGTATCAGACGGCTAATTAAAGTCTACCGGCATTATGGGCGCACGCAAAAGTGCGGAAGATCGCGCTCGCGATATGCTCTACCCGGAGCGTATTTATCAGGAATTTGAAGGTGATAACGCCACCTGGTGGAACTTCGATCCGCGCGTAGAATGGCTGATGGGCTACCTGACCAGCCATCGCTCTCAGAAAGTGCTGGTGATCTGCGCTAAAGCTGCCACTGCGCTGCAACTGGAGCAGGTACTGCGCGAGCGTGAAGGTATTCGCGCTGCGGTGTTCCACGAAGGTATGTCGATTATCGAACGTGACCGCGCTGCCGCCTGGTTTGCTGAAGAAGACACCGGCGCACAGGTACTGCTGTGCTCGGAAATCGGTTCTGAAGGACGTAACTTCCAGTTCGCCAGCCACATGGTGATGTTCGATCTGCCGTTCAACCCGGATCTACTGGAGCAGCGTATTGGTCGTCTGGATCGATCGGCCAGGCGCACGATATTCAGATCCATGTGCCTTATCTGGAAAAAACCGCTCAGTCGGTGCTGGTGCGCTGGTATCACGAAGGTCTGGATGCATTCGAGCACACCTGCCCGACCGGACGCACTATTTACGATAGCGTCTACAACGATCTGATTAACTATCTGGCTTCACCGGATCAAACCGAAGGCTTTGACGATCTGATCAAAAACTGCCGCGAGCAACATGAAGCGCTGAAAGCACAACTGGAACAGGGTCGTGACCGCCTGCTGGAAATCCACTCCAACGGTGGCGAAAAAGCCCAGGCGCTGGCAGAAAGCATTGAAGAGCAGGATGACGATACCAACCTGATCGCCTTCGCCATGAACCTGTTCGATATTATCGGTATCAATCAGGACGATCGCGGCGACAACATGATCGTGCTAACGCCGTCCGATCATATGCTGGTGCCGGACTTCCCTGGCCTGTCGGAAGATGGCATCACCATCACCTTTGATCGTGAAGTGGCGCTGGCGCGTGAAGATGCTCAGTTTATTACCTGGGAACATCCGTTGATCCGCAACGGTCTGGATCTGATCCTTTCTGGCGATACCGGTAGCAGCACGATTTCACTGTTGAAAACAAAGCGTTACCGGTAGGTACGCTGTTGGTGGAACTGATTTACGTGGTCGAAGCCAGGCGCCGAAGCAGTTGCAGCTCAACCGCTTCCTGCCACCGACGCCGGTACGTATGCTGCTGGATAAAACGGCAACAACCTGGCGGCGCAGGTAGAGTTTGAAACCTTTAACCGTCAGCTTAACGCGGTTAACCGTCACACCGGCAGCAAACTGGTTAACGCCGTGCAGCAGGATGTTCACGCTATCCTTCAGCTGGGTGAAGCGCAGATCGAGAAATCTGCCCGTGCATTGATTGATGCCGCACGTAACGAAGCCGACGAAAAACTGTCTGCCGAGCTGTCTCGTCTGGAAGCGCTGCGCGCAGTGAACCCGAACATTCGTGACGACGAACTGACCGCTATTGAGAGCAACCGTCAGCAGGTAATGGAAAGTCTGGATCAGGCAGGCTGGCGTCTGGATGCCCTGCGTTTGATCGTTGTGACGCATCAGTAACGGAGCCGAAAATGGGGATGGAAAACTACAATCCACCGCAGGAACCCTGGTTGGTTATCCTGTATCAGGATGACCACATTATGGTGGTCAACAAGCCGAGCGGTTTGTTGTCTGTGCCGGGTCGTCTGGAAGAGCACAAAGACAGCGTGATGACGCGCATTCAGCGTGATTATCCGCAGGCAGAATCGGTGCATCGTCTGGATATGGCTACCAGCGGCGTGATTGTAGTGGCGCTGACCAAAGCCGCGGAGCGGGAGTTAAAACGCCAGTTCGCGAGCGCGAGCCGAAAAAGCAGTATGTGGCCCGCGTCTGGGGGCATCCATCCCCTGCGGAAGGTCTGGTGGATCTGCCACTGATTTGCGACTGGCCAAACCGCCCGAAACAGAAAGTCTGTTACGAAACAGGTAAACCTGCGCAGACGGAATATGAAGTGGTGGAGTATGCGGCGGATAACACGGCAAGAGTGGTGTTAAAACCGATTACCGGGCGTTCGCATCAATTGCGTGTGCATATGCTGGCGCTGGGTCATCCGATTCTCGGCGATCGTTTTTATGCATCACCAGAAGCGAGAGCAATGGCACCACGTTTGTTGCTACATGCAGAGATGCTGACGATTACCCATCCGGCGTATGGCAATAGTATGACGTTTAAAGCGCCAGCGGATTTTTAACCTTTCCTGTACGTTTATACCCTCATCCTAAGGGCTGTCTCTTGTACATAAATCCCCGAGTCCGGGGATTTTTTGTTTCTGCCAAACTGCTTTCAGTTGTTGCGTGTGGCTACGCTTTCCATTCGGTAATTCCCTTCCTGCTCCACAGCGAATTTTTGAACTTTTTCTTCACCCGTTGATCGTCTCTATTATTTCATTTTATCGGGTCTGTTATGGTCCTTTCTGATTGTTATTCATGGGCTAATTAGCAGTCTGGTTGGCGATGCCCATCTCGGTGATCCGCGTCGTGCACGACGCTTGCATCACCAGCCTCTTCTCTAGCTCATCATGCAGGTCTTTCTAATTGTGAAATCATCCCACGCTACTGCTAAGTTGAAGGGCGTTCCAGCCCTTCAACCTTA